>JACDJA010000096.1_pt1 | contig 126520 bp, 100 predicted proteins | sample 7449241 | NCBI WGS metagenome assembly JACDJA01 (sample SAMN14253289, study PRJNA609438) | sludge metagenome | isolation source: initial anaerobic sludge | collected 2018-12-20 | reverse complement strand
GTTCATTTCATGAACCACCTGCCCTGCAACTATTAAAAGCCATAGGGTTGCGCCCTTTCCCTCTTTTTTGCTATTTTTACCTCTTCAAAGCAATGCAAATAGTGAAGAACGAAATCCTACAGTTGATAAACAAACCCTTGTGGATGCGCGATGAGCTGGCCACGCTGTTAATGCTGCGCGGAAACGGACAAGAAGCCCTTCTTGCACGGGCCGAAGATTGCCTGTTAGCCCACCGGGGAGATCAGGTCTTTTACCGTGGGCTGGTGGAATTTTCCAATATCTGCACCAAAGATTGCCTCTATTGCGGTATCCGTAAAAGCAACAAAAATGTAGAGCGTTATGAACTTTCACACGATGCCATAGTTGAGGCAGCCCGCTATGCCTGGAATCACGACTATGGTTCACTTGTGCTTCAGTCGGGCGAACGCTGCAACCCTGCTTTTGCCAATAAGATAGACCATATTCTCCGTGACATCAGGCAGATAACCAGAGGTGAACTGGGCATCACACTATCAGTAGGCGAGCAGAGCCGCGACACCTACCAACGTTGGTTCAATAGCGGAGCTCATCGTTATCTGCTGCGAATCGAGACCTCCAACAAGGAACTGTACGGGCAATTGCACCCGCACAACGAGGCCCACAACTTCGGGAAACGGATCCAATGTTTGAAAGACTTACAAAGCATTGGTTACCAAACCGGAACGGGTGTGATGATTGGACTGCCGGGACAAAGTGCATTACATCTGGCCGACGACCTTCTGTTTATGAAACAGTTCGATATCGATATGGTGGGGATGGGTCCTTACATTGAACACCAGGAGACACCACTCTTCACCCACAAAACTGAACTGTGGCCGCTACAGGAACGTTTTTTGACGGCCCTTAACATGATCGCATTATTGCGATTGATGATGCCCGAAATCAACATAGCAGCCACCACCGCCATGCAAACCATCGACCCCCTGGGACGCGAAAAAGCACTGAGGGCCGGTGCCAACATCATTATGCCAAACATCACACCTTCGAACTTTCGCAAAAGCTATCTGTTGTATAACAACAAACCAAACATTGATGAAGAGGCTGACGAGTGCTCAGATTGTCTCTCCCTCCGTCTCTCACTGGCCGGACGAAGACTGGGGAGCAACCAATGGGGCGACTCACCACATTATTTTAAACGAACACAGGAAAAAGGGTTGTGAGTTTTGGGTTCCGCGTTCAGAGTTCAGAGCGATGCTTTGAGCGAAGCGGTGTACAAGGCGGCGTGCTATCCTGAGCATAACCGAAGAGCGGAATTGTCGAAATGTTCAGGGTTTTTGTTTTTATTTTGGGGCAGCAAAGAATAAATTATCTACGAATGAAGAAACCACAAAATCACATCCTCGTAATATTCGGGGCTTCAGGCGATTTGGCCTATCGGAAATTAATACCGGCCCTGGCCGACTTGCAGGAACAGAACCTGCTACCCGAAAAATTTGCCGTACTTGGCGTTGGCCGGACCAGGCTCTCGGATGAAGATTTCCGGGAAAAGATGAGCCAGGGCATCCGTGAGTTTGCCTCAAAAAAGGACAATAATATCAAGGCCTTTGCATCGCAACTCTACTATTACGATTTTAACACCAAAGAACCCGAAGAATATAAAGGGCTAAAAACGAAGCTGGAAGAGCTGAACAAGAGACTTAAAACCGGCCACAACTTTATCTTTTACCTTGCCACACCACCCAGCGTGTATGCCACAGCGGCAAAATCGCTGGCACAACAAGGACTAAATGACCAAACAGGCGGGTTCAGTCGCCTGATTGTAGAAAAGCCTTTTGGACGCGACCTGGCAAGTGCTCAGGAGCTCAACCGGCAATTGCTTAAACACTTCGGGGAAGAGCAAATTTACCGCATCGACCACTACCTGGGCAAAGAAACGGTGCAAAACCTGCTGGTGACCCGCTTTTCCAACGGTTTTTTTGAACCCCTCTGGAACCGGAATTACATTCATCACGTGGAGATCACATCCTGCGAAAACTTTGGCGTGGGCACGCGCGGAAGCTATTATGAAGAGTCGGGAGCCATGCGCGACATGGTGCAAAATCACCTGTTGCTGCTCACCAGTCTGGTGGCCATGGAACCCCCCGCACTTATAGATGCCGAAAACATCCGAAATGAAATAGTGAAGGTGCTGCACTCACTTCGTCCCATCCCTAAAGAGAAAGTGGAGGAATTTGTGATGAGAGGTCAATATATCGAATCGACCATCCGGGGAGAAAAGATAAAGGGCTACCGGCAGGAAAAGGGCGTGGACCCCAAGTCGCGCACCGAAACCTTTGCTGCAGTTAAATTTTACATCGACAACTGGCGCTGGGCGGGTGTTCCCTTCTACATCCGTACGGGTAAGATGCTGCCTACCCGTGTCACCGAAATTGTGATCCACTTCAGACCAACTCCCCATCACCTGTTTGCACACGACAGAGCCATTACAGGGCAATACAACCAACTGGTAATAAGGATACAGCCCGATGAAGGCATCCTTCTTAAATTTGGTATGAAGGTGCCCGGTGCAGGTTTTAGGGTGCAGGATGTAAACATGGATTTTCACTATTCCGACCTGAAGGGCTCCTACCTGCCCAGTGCCTACGAACGCCTCCTGCTGGATTGCATGCTGGGCGATCCCACCCTCTACTCACGGGGCGACGCAGTGGAAGCAGCCTGGACATTTATCGACCCCATACTCAAAGCCTGGGAAGAACATCCGGAGACTAGAGTACATGGCTACCCGGCAGGTTCATGGGGCCCCGATATATGCGATGACCTCATAGAAGGTGAACATTTGTGGCGTTATCCCTGCAAAAATTTAAGCAACGGAGATTATTGCGAGTTGTAGAGGGAAGCCTCACCCCGGCCCTCCCGTAATGGCAGGACGACTTGTCCCGGTTTTATTTCGGGAAGTTCTCCGATGGAGAGAGAAGGGATAGTCTCGCGTGGTGAGATGGTGAAACGGGGAAAGGATGCCAGAAAAGACATAAACCCGACCTTATTACCTAGTGTCAATTCAAGCATAATTTGTCGCTTAATATATCTGCACGCGGGAAGAGTTCTCCCCCTTGGGGGAGTTACCTGTCTGCCGTCAGGCAGGGAGGGGTGAGCACAGGATTGGACAGTTCTTGTTTGACATGACACTAGGGTTCCAGCGGGGTCTCCTTTTTGGGACCCCGATGTTGGAATAGCTCCAGCAGAGCGATATTATGGTAGAAAGAGTAAATCCATGAAGAGCTCCATAGGAGCGGCACTTTCGTAGAGAGGCACAAATTGTACGACTCACGAGATACAATAACCTAACCTGCAGACAAACAGACAGTATATAAAAAATGAAAACAAAAATATTTGACAACAAAGAGGCACTGGCCCGATTTTTCGGGGATTATCTGGTGCAAAAAGTTCAGCAAAACGAACATCTGAACATTGCCCTCTCTGGAGGGAGCACACCAAAAGTTATATTCGACCTGCTGAGTAAGGAGTACAATGATGCCCTTGACTGGCACAAATTACGTTTTTTCTGGGGGGACGAACGTTGTGTACCGCCCGGTCACGAAGAGAGCAATTACCACATGACCCGGCAACATCTGTTCGATCATGTGCCTGTGCCTCATGAGAATATCTTCAGAATAAAAGGAGAGCTGCCTCCTGTTGAAGCCCGCGATAACTATATAAAAGTCCTTAATGACCAACTGCCTGAAAGCAATGGGGTCCCTGTATTTGATTTGATGATTCTGGGCATGGGTGATGACGGACATACGGCATCCATCTTCCCAAACAAAATAGGACTATGGAACTCGGAAAATCTCTGCGAAGTGGCCACCCACCCCACCTCAGGGCAAAAAAGAGTGACACTCACCGGAAAGGTTATTAATAACGCCCGGGAGATCATTTTTTTAGTGACCGGCAAAGAGAAAGCTCCAAAGGTCGCGGAAATAATTCATCAAAAAGGATCATTCCAAACCTACCCTGCTTCGCTGGTAAACAGGGATAGAAGCCTTTGGCTGATGGATAGGGAGGCTGCTCAACTCATCGGATGAGGTGGAGCCGAAACTCATCGGATGAGTTGGTGCCGAAACTCATCGGATGAGTTGGTGCCGAAACTCATCGGGTGAGTTGGTGCCGAAAGACACAACAGTTCCCTCATCAGCCTGCCGAAAAAGGCGGGCTCATCCGATGAGTGGAGCGGTGCCGAAAAAAACTCATTGGATGACGTCCGGCTGGCGGTTAATTGGATGATTCAACTGCTGAGTTGCCCCCTGGCAAGTCATCCGAAAAGGTCTGAAACTCAAATCTCCATCTCTTTTACCGTAATGCCCTTCACCTCCCCCAATGCCTTAAGCAGCGGTTGTACCTCTTGGTTGTCGGGGATAAGCTGAAGCAGGATCAAGCCCGCGGAACTGCAATTGCTATCTCCGGCCTCGTGCAATCCCAAACGGGTGGTGATGGAACAGCCGTAGCGGGTCAGGATTTCCTGAACATGCCCGGCCTCTTTGAGGCGGTCCTGAATACGAATCCCAATGATGTGCTCTTTTCCTTTTGCCATGACTGATATGCTTTTTGGGGTTATTAAATGAATTGACAACCCATTAAGTTAATGATTTAAAAGGATAAAGTCAAAAAAGAGTGTCGGGATTACCTGATTTTTATTGCGCTGCTCTACTCCACAATCACCTCATCGATAACCATACGCGAGAACTGTCCGCTTTTTACATGCCCCGGTGGACAAACGCCGGGACCCTTCAGGTTAATTTTCAGGTATCTGCCTTTTGTTTCAGGCAGGCTAAACATGCACATCTTATGAAACAATCCGCGTGAAAACCTCTCCGTCTCAGCAATACTCCTTTGGGCCAGCGGGTTAAAATCTTCACCATTCTCCGAAACAGAAATCAGGATTTCAGAAGGCAGATGCACCGCCATACCGTAATTGTTTAAGAGGCTGAGAGAAATGGTCTCAAAAGGGGATACCTCATCCAGATCAATAACAAACTCTGCATCAGAATTGTAAATATCAACAAATTCACCGTCGGTAAATTTCTCACTACCTAACAGACCGTTGGTAATGCGCCACGAATCTGCACGGTCAGAAGTAACGGTTTTGCCGGTAGCCAGATTGTATCGACAATTCAGGCTCAGCACCTCCCCCACTCTTTTGCCATTTTGAAATGTAGCTGCCCGGGGTGTATCATTGCGCTCAAGCTTCAGGGGCGTCCTGTACAATTCAGAATCGGCAACAGGTTCGGTGCCATTTAAGGTATAACGGATTTCCACATCGGGTCGAATGCAGCTGAGCTCAACCTCCAATTGTCCGTTGAGCGGCGCTACCGAGTGAGAAATATTGTACATGGAACGGGCGTAAATGATACCCAAATTGTTATAAACCTCCTGCAGGTTATCAAGGCTCTTTAAAAAGCGCGGCCATTCCTTCTTGTCGGGCTGTGTCCAGGCCAGCTCAGCATGGGCTGCCAGGCGGGGAAAAGTGAGGTATTCAGCATCGGCCAGGTTCGTGGAGAACTCGCTCCACAGGCAAGCCTGAACCCCTTTCAGGTGTTGTGCCTGACCATCGCTCATGGCGCTGGTCGGCTCGTAATCATACACATCAAACAGCGTGTTATTGCCAAAATAGGTGTAGGGCTCAAACCACTGCGGACCCTGGTAACGGATAAAATAGAGTATCCTAGCCGGCGTTAAGATGATGGGATGACCCAGGTCGGCCGCTTTAAAGGCGGCGTAGCCCAATCCCTGCCAACCCATTATGGTGGCTCCTTCGGGCATTTCATTGTTGGTAAGCTCATCCCAGCCCATCACCTTTTTACCTTTGGTTTTGAGATAGTCGGCCATGCGTCTTATAAACCAACCCTCCAGGGCATCTTCATCTTTTAATCCCTCTTCCTTAATTCTTTTCTGGCAAAGAGGGCACTTTTTCCAGTAATCTTTACGGGCCTCGTCGCCACCAACATGGATATATTCCGATGGAAAAAGTTCAACGACCTCATCCATCACATCTTCCAAAAAGGAGAATACTTCATCGTTTCCCGCGCAATAAATCACCGACGATCAACTTCCGCCGGCTCCGGGCACCACGCCAATAAATTCATCCACCACGGGACAGGCCAGATTGGGAAAGGCAGCCAAAGAAGAGACAGTGTGTGCAGGCATCTCTATCTCGGGAATTATCTCTATAAAACGCTCCCGGGCATAGGCCACCATCTCCCGGATATCTTCCTGAGTGTAATAACCTCCTACGGGCGTAGGCTCGCCGTCGATGGTATTAATAGCAGCAGGGAAAAGCGCCTCACGGGAGGGTCGCCATGCACCCACATCAGTAAGTTGCGGATATTTCTTAATTTCCAGGCGCCACCCGTTGTCATCCACCAAATGCAGGTGCAGATAGTTGATTTTGTGCAGTGCCAGATCGTCAATAATCTTCAGCACATCATCTTTTGGCAGAAAATGACGCGACACATCCAACATATAACCACGATAACCGAACCGCGGTGCATCCTCGATTTCTACACCCGGCACACGCCACTGTGTATCCATCGCCCGTGATGCACTGAAAATCTGTGGCGGCAACAATTGCATAAGAGTTTGCAATGCATAATAGAATCCCGCGTTAACAGAGGCTTCAATAGTGATACTACCGGGCTTTGCTTTGAGAAGATAAGCCTCCTGGCCAAGTGAACTATTGGTTTTAAAAACAATCAGGTTGTCCTTAATCCTGTTATCGCGACTTACCCTAAATCTGAAATCGGCTGCTACCCTGAACCGCTCCAGCAAATACGTAAGCAACTGTGCCTGCTCATCATTTTCAACTACCCACCGGGTTTCGGGGGTAAACAGGAAGAAATCGCCGGTTTCATTTACGCTATTGGGATATGGGATTACATGAATAGCGTGAATAGAGTTCCAGCAAATAAAAAACAACAAAAAAAAGAGGGCATGTTTTATCATAATGATTGAATAAATTATATTGTGAATCACGTTCAAATATAACCTTTAGTTGGACTACTTTTTTTTTAATATTGATTGAATTATTTTAAAATAGCCCGTACTTTATGATAAACTGCCCTTGTCAGGCAACTGTTTAGGCCGCAGAGCCTCCGGTGGCAGCCGGAAGCACACACCGGGACAAAGTAACGGGAGATATTAAAAAAAGCACCCCACAAATTGCAAGGTGCTTTTAGCCATTATTAATATCGGCTGTTAGTTGACAAGCCAGGAGTTAATCATCATCATCGTCGTCATCATCCAGATCGAACGATTTTTCAAGCGCTTTCATAAAGTCTTTGGCAAACTGCTGATTTCCGTTGTTAACTTTGGAATCAATAAGTATTGAGCCATCCTCTTCCATAATAAGTTTGGAGATGTCGAGAGCCAGAAAATGGTCAACAATGGTCTGGAAGTTCAGTTCCAGAATTAGCTTCAGGTCCTCACCGTTAAGGGTCCTGCGATTGTGGTCGTTAAATTCTACCTCAATTTCCAGCTCCTCATCGCTCTTTAGGGTTACCGGTACTCCATAGAAATTACCTTTAAAGAAAACGGTATATCCACGAATATCATCATTTTTGGTTCCTTTGTACTCATCAAATTCGAACTCAATCTCCTCTAACAGGCCATTGGGCACATAACCTGTTGCTAAAGTAAGACCCTCTGTGGCATCAGGGGAGAGCAGGTCAATCAGGAATGACCCTTTAAATTCGGTAGGTCCAAAAAAATCGGGAACATCATCATCATCGTCGTCGTAAAGTTCAAACTCAATCTCGGAGAGATTGATTAAAAAAGCCTCCAATTCAATTGTAGCAGCGACTTTCAGGTCGGCAGCACCAGCAATCACAGGATCAGTTGTAATTGGTTTGGTTTTTAAAACCATCTGCACTTTGGTGGTATCTTTGGCCACCGGATCATCGTCATCGGAGCAGGCCGTAAACATGCCCAGTCCCAAAAAAAATAAAAATAATAATTTCAGGTTCTTCATGATAAAAAATAATTTATGGTTTCTAATTTGATTACGTTCATAAGACGACCACAGGAACAAAAAGGTTGTAATGGTAATGAATAAAATTTATATTTTCAATTATTTAATCAACGAGCCTAGGTAATAATCCGCCGGACTTCCTGATTTAAACCGCCAGGAAATGCCCATTCTAAACTCAATGGATGCGTTGTGCGTGCGATGCAAGTCAGCCGGGGTATGTTCCGAACCCTGAAAAGCATTGGCAATGCCGTATTTGGCCGTAATGCCTGCCGAAAACTTCAAGGGGCTTCTGGATTTTATCTCAAACTCCTGCCCTGCCAATACTCCATAATCAAGAGGGGAATATTGCGAGGTTAAATTTCGAGTGCGGGAGCCAACTGTCTCCTTCGCATCCTGCAAACTACCCAGATAGATACCGGCAACATTGCGGCGAATGATTTTTTCAGATGCCAGGAAACTTCGAGAAGAGTTGTGTTTAACAGAAAACTCGGCCAACAGATAATTAAGCTGTACACGGGTGGACTCATATTTACCAAACAGATACTCGTTGTAGTCTTGCCTGCTGGCCGATGAAAAAAACACATTCATATCCATCAACAGCTTTTGGTTAAAGGCATACTTTATATTAGCCCCAAAATCGGGTATAAACGCAATTTTCGATTCATTGCTATTATCTGATTTGAACCCATCAATCGTTTTTTGGTTGAGCAGATAGGTGTTTTTTATGGCAGAAATAAGCCCGACGCTCCATCGGCTATCTTTGCGGTTATAAGCCAGCAGATTGGACGTTCCCGTTTCAGATCTTTTCAAAAATTCGAACAGGTCCAAATTGTAATCAAGCTGATGACCAATTGGTATTAAAGCAGGCTCCGGCAGGGCTTTCCCGTCTGTTATCAGCGGCGCCGGCCTGTGAGGAAGCGTTTGGTCCAATACATCGGGTTTATATTTCGGGAAACCAGCCCTCTCACCTTCCGGCCCGACCGGACTTTGTGATAAAGCGATGGAATCATCTGTCCCGGTCATTCTTTGGCTGTGCAAAGAAGCGGCTAAAATAGCGGAATCGCGGCCCACCGTTGTAATATCAGTCTGCCTTAAGGAATCGATGGCATGCGCATTTTTAGAATCCTCCGAAAGGAGTCTTTGCAGGGAGGCTGTTTCATCACTCTTTGCAGATGGTTGTATCTTGTCTTTTATAAAAGTACTATCTATCAAAGCCACAGGCTGATTGCTTACGGTGTGCCCAGGTGACAAAAAGTAGATGAGCCCGCCAACCGAGATGAGTAGGAGTAAAGCCGCAGCAATGCCACGATAAAGATATCGTGGAAACAGACCCACCACCACCGGTTTCCTATTGAGATCGTGTAATATTTTGTTCCACACCTCGTCAATATCCATCTCAGCGGTAATTCCTGACCAGCCACTGTCGAACAACTCTTCATCTGCACGCGAGGTACTGTCTGCACCGCCTGCGACGGTATCGGCTGCATCCATTTTTTGTAAAATGGAGTGCCATACATCAACCGGGGGATCGGTCAGGGACCGGTTCACCATCTGACGGTATATTTCAAACAGCTTACTTTGGCGCATTCTGCAATTATTCTAACATCCCCTTTAATCGCTCATTCAATATTTTTCGGGCTCTGCTCAATTGTGACTTGGATGTTCCTTCGGTTACATTTAATTTTTCGGCTATCTCTTTATGACCGTATCCCTCAAGGGCATATAGGTTAAAGACCATCCTGGCTCCATCGGGCAGATTTTGAACTTCTTTTAATAGGTCCTTGTAAAACAGAGGATCGGAATTATCGCCGGCAGGCTCGTTATACCCATCGGTTTCATCAATACTCACTGTATTGAAACTGTTCCGTTTTTGACGAAAAAGGTCAATGGCTGTGTTGGTCGTAATTCGCCTTATCCACCCCTTAAGCGTTCCCGTACCCTGGTAGCTTTCGATGTTGCGGAACACTTTAAGAAAAGCCCTTTGCAGGATGTCTTTAGCGATATCACGATCGGGCTCATACGACAAGCATACGCGAAACATCTCACCGGCATATTTACGGTAAAGCATTTCCTGAATTTTGCGGTTGTCAGCTTTACAACCGTTTATCAACTCATCGTCGGTTAATTCCATAAATTATATAAAGCTGCCTGCTTATCTAATCACCACAGTGGTACTCTCATTCTTCAGCGCCCGAAGTACATCACGGTAAATATCTTCATTTTCATCGTTGGATATTTCGATAAACACGTCATCGGTCTCCTCAAAATCGTCGTTTAAATCGGCATCCATCATAACATCATCCGATATCCCAAAAAAGGCTTTAGCCGGCTCAAGTATCCAGAGGGCCCGGTACTTTTTATCGGCCGAAAGGGTAATATCGTCATATCCGGATTTTTCACTCTTCACATTTACAACAAACAGCTCGTTGGCATCTATTCCGACCTTTATGTTTATCGGTTCCTTAAGTTTATTGACGTAAATACCTTCCAAAACCATACCTACACCATCATCGTCGTCGTCGTCGTCGTCGTCATCATAATCGGTAAAAAAGTAATGTTCAACGGGTTTAAGCATAAACTCCCACTCCATGAAGCTATAAACACCCTGAGGTAAATCAAAGCTCTCCACCGAAATGTAACTGTCTTTTTCAGAAATGGTTACGATGCCTGGTGCGTCATCGGGGCGGGTATAGAAAAAAACATCGTCTCCTTCCACGCGCCGGCCTTTAAAGGCTATCTGCTTAATTCCCAGTTTGCAGGAGGTAAACGTGAATCTGGGATCCACCGTATTGATGAAACCTACCTCCAGAGTTACACCAACGGGTTTGGTTAATTCATCCTTTTCGCAGCCTCCGGCGAAGAGCAATATAAACAACGGGAGTATCTTTATCAGGTAGTTGTTGGCCATAGGTGCGGCGATTTGGTTTCAACCCATTGATAGGACGTAAATATAAGTGAAAAGGTTGGAACGGGCCAAAAACTCATCGGATGACGTCCGGCTAACCGTTAATTGGATTTTTCAGCTGCCGAACATCCCCTCAACATGTCATCCGATGAGGGTGCCGAAACTCATAGGATGAGTTGGGGCTGAAAGACACAACAGTTCCCTAATTAGCCGGCCGAAAAAGACGGACTCATCCGATGAGTTGGGGCTGGCTGCCGAAATACTCATCCGATGACGGAACCGAATTAAAAGTAAAGGTCCCGCTCCCCCTGCTTAATTCGTTCCAGGCGATCGACCAGCTTCTCTTTGAACTGCTCATCGCTGTAGTCCTTAAGGTTATTGTGAATGAGTTGATGCCCCTTTTCGCGGGTGGCAGGCGGCGCATAATCCTCCAGATACTCAGCCAGTGTAAGCATGGCATTGGGCTGGCAAAAGCGCTTGATAAAACCGGGAACGGAGAACTCCATGAAGTGTTCCCCGGTACGTTTCAAACGATAACAGGCCGTACAGAACGAGGGCAGATAATCATGATCTATAAGTTCGTCTATCACCTGATTGAGGGTGCGGTTATCGTTGATGGTAAACTGTTCATGGTCTAAGTCCTGCTGGGTTTTTCGAGTGGAATAACCCTTCATTTCGATATTGGTACCACCATCTATCTGTGATACACCAAACTGCAGCACCTCATCGCGAATATGCGCCGGTTCGCGGGCTGTAAGGATAAGCCCGGTGTAGGGCACCGCCAGCCTGAGAATAGCCACCAGACGTGTAAAATCGGAATCGCTCACGGCATATTCAGGATTCACCTCAAACCCGGAGGCCTCTTTAATGCGTGGAAAGGAAATGGTATGGGGGCCTACATTATAAACCGCTTCAAAATGATTGACATGCCGCAACAGTCCCATCACCTCAAACCGCCAGTCATAAAGGCCCAGCAGAGCACCGATACCCACGTCGTCGATACCGGCTTCCTGTGCCACATCCAATGCCGTGATGCGGTAGTCGAAATCGCGTTTTTTACCTGCCAGATGCACCTGAGCATATGATTCACGGTGATAGGTCTCCTGAAAAATCTGATAGGTTCCGATGCCGGCCTCTTTCACCATCCGAAACCCGGCTTCATCTAAGGGGGCTGCATTGATATTAACCCGCCGGATTTCTCCGTTCAGATGCTTCACCCCATATACAGTGCGCACCGCATCGGCAATAAAGCGTGCATCGTAACGGGGGTGTTCCCCAAAGACCAATATCAGTCGTTTGTGTCCTGTATCTTCGAGCGTCTTCACCTCTTCCACGATCTCCTGGGGAGAAAGCGTGGTACGTGTCTGCTTTTTATTATCAACGCGAAAACCGCAGTAGGCACAGTTGTTTACACACAGATTGCCAATGTAGAGCGGAGCAAATAGCACTATGCGCTTGCCATAGACACGTTCCTTGAGCTCGCGGGCTCCGGCCTTTATCTCTTCAATCAAATCGGGATCATTAGCATTGATTAGGACAGCTGTCTCTTCCAGTGTCAACCGGTGCTTGTCCAGAGAGCGGGCAATCACCTCACGAACCCTGACAGGGTTGGGATTCTCTGTTTTTTTTAGAAAGCTCCATATCTCATCGGTATCGATAAAATTCTGACGGGGAGCATCTTCAATTTTGTATTGTTGCGGATGATAAATGAGTGACATGATCGTATTTTTTAGATGATATTCAGTAACGTTGCTTCTTTTCGTAAAGATAGCACACATTAGAGGGATATGATAATATTATGAGAAAAAAATGGAAGAAACATAAGTATGAGTAGAGGCTATTCTATAATTTTCAATGAATCGACCACTTACAAGGACTTTTCCGATATGCGACTAAAAAACAGTTGCTTTTTCGCTCAAACCATATTAACTTCGTAAAAAGCCTGACTTATGGGAAATTTGAAAAGCTATGAAGAACACATTGACCTATAAAGACTTTGTCGGTTCTGTTCATTATTCAGCAGAGGACAGCGTATTTTACGGTAAGATTGAAGGAATCAATGATTTAATAACCTTTGAGGGTACTTCGGTAAATGAACTCAAAGAAGCGTTTACCCAAATGGTTGACAAACATCTTAAGGACTGTGATGCTGAAGGCATCACACCTCAAAAAAGCTACAAAGGAAGCTTCAACGTCCGTCTTTCACCCGAACTCCATCGCTCCGCAGCCATAAAAGCAAAGATGCAGGGGCACAGCTTAAACAAGTTTGTGAGTGAAGCCATTAAAAAGGCAGTTTCATCCTAACTTAAACCCCACAGTGGCACGTCCCTTTTTTCAGTCACCGAAGAGCCGGTGGATTAATATTCTCCTAAAATCCTCTTGACATCTTCGGGTGCAACCCGTCCATACACCCGCTCACCAATAGTTACTACTGGAGCCAGACCACAGGCTCCCACGCACCGCAAACAACTGAGTGAAAACTTCCCGTCATCGGTGGTATCTCCCACTTTAACCTTCAGCAGGCGCTTGAACTCATCCAGCACTTTCTCGGCTCCGCGTACATAACAGGCTGTTCCCATGCAAATTGAGACAGGATGCTTTCCCTTGGGCAACATGGAGAAGTAGGAATAAAAGGTAACCACGCCATATACATGTGCCACCGAAACATTCATTTCAGCAGCCACCACCTCCTGCACCTCGGCAGGCAGATAACCAAAGAGATTCTGCGCGCCATGCAAAACGCTGATAAGCTCTCCGGATTCGTTATTGTGTTGCTTGCATAAGCCCTTGAGCTCCTGCATCAGCATTTCAGGTATTTTTATATTTGCCATTTTAAAAGAGATTGAAGTTAAAAAAAGCTTGATGGAGATTGAATGAATAAAAGAGATTGATGGAAAAAAGGTTGATCAGAGATTGATGGAAAATTGAAGGGAAAAATATTGACAGATTGATTCGTTTTTTTTGTTTTTCAGCAATCTGTGTAATTCAATCCTTTTCCTTCAATCTTTTTTTTCACATCAATCTCTTTCCATCCTTCTCCCTTCATATCTCCACCTTTTTCTTACGATCAAAATATTGGGTATGCAACAACTCGTGCGACAAGTCACTGAGTGGCTGCCCCAGAAACTCTTTGTACAGTTCTTTGATGTAAGGGTTCTCGTGCGATTTCCGAATGGTCTTGTCAGCGTCTTCCCGATATATGGCCCGTTGGCGCTTTTTAAGGATATCCGGATCCCCATGGTGATAGGGCTGCCCACCGCCGCCAATACAGCCACCGGGACAAGCCATTATCTCAATGGCATGAAAAGTGGATTTGCCGGCTTTGATATCCTCCAACAGCTTACGTGCATTTCCCAATCCATGGGCAATGCCAATATTCAGACCCAATCCGTTAAAATCGACGGTAGCCTGCCGGATACCTTCCATACCGCGCAACTCTTCAAAATCCACTTTCACAAGCTCTTTTCCGGTGTAAAGTTCGTAGGCTGTACGCGTTGCCGCCTCAATCACCCCGCCAGTGGTGCCAAAGATAACGCCTGCCCCGGTGGATTCACCCAACGGGCTGTCAAAATCGTCGTCGGCAATGGAGGCAAAGTCGATATTGGCATTTCTGATGAGCTGAGCCAGCTCGCGGGTAGAGATACTGATATTGACGTCGGGGTCGCCATTCACTGCAAACTCCTCGCGTGTACACTCATATTTCTTGGCCAGGCAGGGCATTATCGATACTACAATCAGGTTTTCGCGTTTCACATTCAGCTTTTGGGCAAAATAGGATTTGGCGATGGCTCCAAACATCTGCTGAGGCGACTTGGCGGTGGAGGGTATCTCCTTCATCTCGGGAAAGTGATGTTCAAAAAAGTTTACCCACGCCGGACAACAACTGGTTAATATGGGCAATTTTACCTCTTTATCCCCATCCAGATGGCGCTGGAGACGGTCCAACAGTTCGGCCCCTTCCTCCATGATTGTAAGGTCGGCGGCAAAATCGGTATCAAACACGTAATCGAAACCCAGTTTGCGCAGTGAAGCCACCATCTTACCTGTGACCAGAGTGCCAGGTTCCATCCCAAAGGATTCGCCCAGTGCTGCACGCACAGCAGGAGCCGTTTGCACCACCACGGTTTTAGTGGGGTCAACCAGCGCCTCAAGCACTTTCGATGTATAGTCGCGTGCGATAAGCGCACCGGTAGGGCATACGGCCACACACTGCCCGCAAAAGGTGCATGCCGAATGGTCCAGATCCATCTCGAAAGCCGGTGCCACTACAGCATTAAAGCCACGGTTAACAGCCGAAAGAACACCCACCGTCTGCACCTCATTGCATACGGTTTCGCAGCGACGGCACATGATGCACTTATCCATGTCGCGCATGATGGCCTGCGAGAGGTCGCCTTTGTAATGCGACTGCTCGCCCTGATAACGAATTTCGCGAATGCCCAGGTTTTGGACCAAATTCTGGAGTTCACACTCACCCGACTTGGCGCAAATCAGACATTCAGCAGGGTGATCGGAGAGGATGAGCTCCACCACGGTACGACGGGCATTGACAACCCGTGCCGTATGGGTGTGAACCTCCATCCCTTCGGCACATTCGGTTTTACAAGCAGGCGCCAGATTGCGGCGTCCCTCCACCTCCACCACGCATACCCGACACCCACCCGGCTTATTCTCAAAATTCATATCCTCCATCTTCATATAACAAAGGGTAGGTACTTTGACGCCAATGGATTTTGCGGCTTCCAACAGAGTGGTGCCCTGCTCCACCACCACCGGCTTATCATCTATGTTTAATTTTATTAGATTCATAATATAATTTTATAAGACTTAATCAGAAATATTTCTAACCTTTCATCATTAGCTGATTAATGAAATCTGCCGAACCATTATTATCTGTGATATTCACATCATATTTGGCAAAAAACCGGCAATCGTTATTGCAAACTGATGGCTCCGAACTTACACTTCTCCATGCAGGCGCCGCATTTTATGCAGATGGCTGTATCAATAAAGTGGGCAATTTTCTTCTCACCTGAGATGGCATCCACGGGACAAACCCGTGAACAAAGGGTACAACCCGTACAGAGCTGAGGGGATATTACGTACTGCATCAGGGCTTTGCAATGGCCCGATGGACATTTTCCATCCCTTACGTGCGCCAGATACTCATCCATAAAATTATCGAGTGTGGAGAGCACCGGATTGGGAGATGTTTGTCCCAGACCGCACAACGAGGTATCCTTTATCACGTTGGCCAGGTTACGTAATCGGTTCAGATCCTCCTCCCTGCCCTTACCCATTGTGATGACATCGAGCATTTCATGCAGCCTTTTGTTGCCAATCCTGCACGGTGCACATTTACCGCAACTCTCTTCCACGGTGAATTCGAGGAAAAATTTGGCCATAGAGACCATGCAGTCGTCCTCGTCCATCACAATCATTCCTCCGGAGCCCATCATGGAGCCATTGGACAGCAGATTTTCATAGTCGATGTGCAGGTCCAGATGTTTTTCGGTGAGGCATCCGCCTGAAGGTCCTCCGGTTTGCACCGCTTTAAATTTCTTGCCCCCTTTAATACCGCCGCCAATATCAAAAATTACCTCGCGCAAAGTAATACCCATTGGCACCTCAATAAGACCGACGTTGTTAACCTTCCCGGCCAAAGCAAAGACCTTAGTTCCTTTGCTTTTTTCGGTACCGATTTTAGAGAACCAGCCGGCTCCCTTTAGAACTATGACCGGGATATTGGCCAGCGTCTCCACGTTATTCACATTGGTTGGCCTCCCTCTATAACCGCTTTGAGCAGGAAAAGGCGGTTTTACGGTTGGTTCACCGCGCATGCCCTCCATCGAATGAATAAGAGCAGTCTCCTCCCCGCACACAAATGCACCGGCGCCATAACGAATCTCTACGTCGAAATTGAATCCCACACCAAATATATCGTCTCCCAAAAGGCCATACTCGCGTGCCTGACCTATGGCGATCTTAAGACGTTTAATGGCCAGGGGATATTCAGCGCGTATGTAGATGAGGCCTTTGTCGGCACCAATACAGTAACCGCAAATGGCCATAGCCTCGAGCACCGAATGGGGGTCGCCCTCCAAAATCGAGCGATCCATGAATGCACCGGGGTCGCCTTCGTCGGCATTACACACCACATATTTTTGATCGGATTGAGATTTATGGGTCAGTTCCCACTTCAGTCCGGTTGGGAAACCACCCCCACCACGCCCCCGCAGACCAGAATCCTTTATAAGTTTGATGGCCTCCACGGGCGACATTTCACTCATCACTTTTGCCAGCGCTTCGTAACCATTCCGCGCAATGTACTCGTCAATATTCTCGGGGTTGATAAAGCCGCAATTGCGTAAAGCTATCCGCAGCTGCTTTTTATAGAACTCCATGTGACGAGAATCGGAGACATGCTCTTTTGTTTCAGGGTCGATGTATAACAGCCGGGTAACTTTGCGCCCTTTTACCAGATGCTCAAGCACCAACTCTTCGGCGTCGGCGGGTGCCACGTGCACATAAAAGGTGTTATCGGGTACCATTTTAACAACGGGCCCTTTTTCGCAGAAGCCAAAACAACCGGTGCGAATCACCTGCACCTCGTTTTTGAGGCCGTTTTCATCAATGGCCTGATTCAGATTTTCAACAATGGCTTCTCCCTGGGAGGCCCTGCATCCGGTTCCTCCACAAACAAGAATTTGATTTTTATATTTTGCCATAATTTATGGGTTTGTAAATTAGAGACGCACAATTTGTGCGTCTGTACAAGGTATTTGGGTTTTAGGTTTTGGGTTTTGTAGCGCCAAGGCATGCCTTGGCGCTACAACTATAAAGCCCTATATAGTTTCATAGCTGTCGGGGATAATACCATCCACCAGTTGGCCCGATTTGATATATTTTTCGATGATTTCGGTGGCTTTTTTGGTATCTACGTACCCAAAAACAACCGGTTTCTCCCCGGGAAGCGTAACCTCAATGGTGGGCTCGGCATAACAATAACCCATACATCCGGTTTGAGTTATCACTGCATCGATGGCCTGTTGATCCAGCTCATCAATAAAAAAGTTCATGATCTCCCTGGCGCCTGAGGCAATGCCACAGGTAGCCATGGATACCTTAACCTGCACCAGCCCCTCGGGGTGGTCACTTCTTTCGCGAAGACTGACTTTTCCTTTCAGCTCATCCCTCATTTTTCGAAGGTCGTCGAGCGTTTTTAATTTTGCCATAGTTTTTTGGTTAAAGATGCAATGCATTGCGCCTGTAAAATCGTATTTGGTTAGATACGCGATGCATCGCGTCTGTATAATCATTCCTTTATTCTCTACCTACCGGCAGACAGACATTGTTCCCTTTCTCCGCCCCAGCCGGTGAGGGCTCCTATCTCACAACCAACTCTTCCATACTCTCCTTCAACATCTGTTTTAAAAAAACACTCACTTTAGGATGAGACAACGGAAGGCCATCGAGCGCCTCTTCCACTTCGCGGGTGGATAGACTAAATGAACGGTCATTGTTTTGCACCACAATCCGGAAATTCACTTTTGGATTACCGGTGATAAGCAAAGCCAGGGTAACTGCCAAATCCCCATTGGGAATGCAGTCAATGTGGCCGGTATTGAACCGTGCTTTAACCAGGGTTCCCCTGCCCGGCTCCGATTCAACCACCAAGCTTCCTCCGGTTTGCAGGGCATTCATCTTCAAAAAGGGCAATCCCAGTCCCACCTTTCGGGTGGTACGTGAGGTAACAAAGGGATCCGTGACACGTTTCACCATCTCCTCATCCATTCCGCAACCGTTGTCGCGAATGGAAAATTCAAGAACATCATCCTTGTATGTCAAATCAATGAGCACCTCACCGGCTCCTGCCCGTACCGAATTTTCGGCAATATCCAGGATGTGCATGGAGAGGTCTTTCATCTTTATAATTATTGCGTTCTCGTAAATTCTTTAAATCATATATTGCAGTGTACCGCGTGGTCATTTGATATATATTATATAATCTCTGTCCAAAACTTTTCAGGAGCCGCCTTTCGTCCCTCTTCCCGCTTCAATGCCTTGCGAAATTCAATCAGGGTAGGCTGCTCCATCTCAGCCAGGGTTAAATGGGCCCCTAATTGTTCGAGCCAATGCGCATCCGACCCGGCTATCAGCGGCAATATTCTGTTCCATCCCTTGCCGGTTATCAATTCCCATGAGACGGCCGGACTCACCTCCAATGCATCTGCCCTGATGCCCGGTGGCACAAACCCCAACTGGCTTGTGAGGCTAAAACTCTGGCGGTTGATGTGTGCCGGCGCAAACAACCCGCCCAACTCGTGCACCGTTTCGTACGACTGTTCCAGAGAACGGTTCAGTGCGCTGATGAGCAGGCGCTCCTCCTCTCCCATGATGTTTTCATCCTCATCCACCCACACCTGGTCGCCAAACAGATGCGGTTTATTTTTGATGTTGGGCAGCCACTTGTCCAGCCATTGCTGAAACTCGTCAAGGGCCATCTTATCGTCAAACAGGGCCAGGCAATGAACCTCTTCCCGGGTGTTGATTTCGGCACCGCCCCACACGGTGATACCGGCTCTTTCGCCCAATTCCATCACCACGCTGCACTGGCGGGTTGAGTTGTGATCGGTAATGGCCAATATGTCAATGTGCTTTTCCAGCGCTTCCGCAATGATGGCTTTTGGACTCATCTCAAGGCTGCCACACGGTGACAATACCGTGTGAACATGCAGATCGGCCCGAAAACGTTTCATCGCTTCATCTGATTAAAATATTTATTCTTCATTTTTCAACAATTCGTAAAGCCTGCCTGCCAGCTCGAAGGACTCCTGATCACTGCCCATCAGTGGAATGCTTTCCCGGTTGCTTTGGGCCAGCGTATCCTCTCCGGGGGTTAATCCTTTTACCAGAATCACCCCTGCCAAATCACGGAGTGAGGCCACCGCCATCACGTTGTTGTGCGTTTGCAGGGTAACCCACAGATTACCTTCACCGGCATTTCCCATCACATCGCTCAACAGATCGGAGACATACCCTCCCGAAACATCGTTCGTCAAACCTTTTTCACCGCCAAAGACGGTAAGTCTCAATTTTTCAACTATATCAGATACCTTCATTTTTAGCTCCAATTTTAGTGCAATCTTTATCCAGACGGTCTTTACCCCATATTTTTTCGATGATTCGGATGGCATGTTCGCCGCTCAGCTTTCTGTTTTTCTCCATCATGCGCTGAATAAACACGCAACTGGAAAGATGGGCCTCTTTCCTGGCAATATCCTGAGCCAGACTTTGACAATCGGGCGCACCGCAGGCACCGCAATCAATCCCAGGCAAGAAACACATCAGATGCCTCACCTGCCGCATCTTACGCATGGCTTCGCCTATATTTTCATCCAGCACCATCATCGATCGCGGCTCTAAAGCATTCACTGTAAGATGATCCCGCATAAAGGGGGTATAGGCTTTGATGTCGCCCGGCACTTCAGCCACACCCTCGAAGCGTTTGGCTCTTTTGTTGAGCCGCTCAACGGTAAGAAACCGGTTGCCCCCCACCAAAACACCTCCGGCACAGCTTTGATCGCAGGCCCGCAGCTCTAGGAAATCGACCTCTTTGATTTCATCGTTCTCCAACTTCTCAAGAAACTCTATTACATTATGAATTTCATCGATGGCCAGACAACGTCCCTCCATCCGATCAGCTTCACCATTGGTAAGGCTCCACTTAATAGCCTGAGGCCCAAGTAGCGGCAACATCTCATCGGGTGAAACACCCGACTGCCCTGTTCGGGATTTTATAAGATGAAACAACTTGTTGTACAGAAAAGTCATATTGATAACGCCATCAACGGGCGAAGAAGCTTCTCCTTCAGGGCTCTTTACCGCAGCTATTTTGGCTGCGCAGGGTGTTACATAAAAAATACCAATATCTTCCCTCTTAATCCCTTCATCTTCAAGTCGCTTTCTAAAATAGAGTGCCGAAGCGTCGATAGGCGGCTTCACCTTAAGAATTTGATTAACCAGTGAAGGAAACCGCACCTGAATGAGGCGTACAATGGCAGGACAGAAGGAGGAGATAACAGGCTTACCGGGGCTCTGGCGGGCAGCTTCGATCATGGCACGATTGATGAGCCCTGAGGTGTGTTCGGTTTGAAAAATATGGGTAAATCCCAACTGCCGCATCCCGCTAAATATTTCGGCTTCGCTTATGTGGGCTGGAAATTGCCCGATAAGAACCGCGGGCACCAGCGCCACTCTGCAACTGTAGTTAAATATCTTTTCAAAATCGTCCTGCTCTACAAAAATGGCGTCCACGGGACAAACCCGCATACACTCGCCGCAATCGACACACCAGTTTGAGCGAATAGAAGCTACGCCGTTGTTTATACGAATGGCACCTGTAGGACACACGCTCATACAGTGAGTGCATCCATAGCATCGATCCTCATCTACCTTTAAGGCATGATAAAAATGTGCTTCGCCACTTTTCATCTCATTCAAGATTCGTTATCAATTCAACAATGGTTCCCTTACCCACCACACTGGAAATATTCAATTCGTCGGCATTCTTTTTCATATTGGGCAACCCCATCCCGGCACCAAACCCCATCTCTCTCACGGATTGTGAAGCGGTGGAATAACCAACCTCCATGGCCTGATGGATATCGGGGATGCCCGGGCCGGTATCTTCAATCCGAACGACTATTCGCTGAGGATGGATAGTCACGTGGATGCTTCCCTTTTGGGCGTGTGCCACCACGTTTACCTCACCCTCAAACAAAGCCACCACTATCCGCTTGATGAGCACCGCATCTACATTGAGTTGCTTCAATATTTTCTTAACGGCACTGCTGGCATGGCCGGCTTTGGTGAAATTACCTCCTTCTATTTCGTATTTAAACTCCATACTCTTATCAATAAACGGGTCGCAACCCGGCGTCGTGCAATTTTACCACAGCTTTAAATAATGAGTACCTGCACTCCATGAGTACCATCTTGTTCTCACCGGCAATGCTAATCATGTCCGGTGACACCTTTTTTCCCCTCACAAACACAATACAGATAATATCGGACATTTCGGCTGTCCTGATGGTCTGCGGGTTTGCGAGACCGGTGATCAAAGCGAGGTGTTCGCTGTCTAACGTCAATACGTCGCTCATCAAATCACTGGCGAAACCATGATACACCTCCATGTCCAAAAAGGGCTCTCCACAAACTACTTTTGCATCAAGTGCATCTGCAATGGCTTTAATCTTCATCACCTAAAGTTAAAAAAACAGTATTTTAACAACATTTACTTTACATAATTTCACCCCTGAAAATAATAACTGTCTCATGATCAATCACCTAATCATACGATTGATTAAAGAAATTTTTCTTGATTTAGAAATCTAAACTAATATTTTTCTTTGATATAAAAAATGATAAAACAGCGGAGAACGTAATTCAGAATATGTCTAAATAGAATGGGAAGAGGGGAGGGAAAAGGATTAAGGATTCCTGCCTGCCGGCAGGCAGGAAAGATTAGGGATTAAATGAAAGGGGAGCTAAAGAGTTGAAAGCTCAAAGATTAAAGATTAGATGAAAGCTCAAAGGATTTTGAGTTCAGGGTTCAGGGTTCCAAGTTTTGTCGGAGCAAGGTCTCCTTTCAAGGGACCTTGCGGTCTTGTCGGAGCAAGGTCTCCCTTCAAGGGACCTTGCGGTCATCAGATCGCGGGGTCCCAAAATGGAGACCCCGCTGGGACCCTTTCGGAGTTCGGAGTTGAGTGTTCAGGGTTGAGAGTTCAGTGCAAATCAAGCAAAAGGTAAAAAGTGAAAGGTAGAAAGTGAAGGTCAAAGCTCACTAATGCTAAACTCCTAATCTTAAATCCTTGTCGGAGCAAGGTCTCCTTTCAAGGGACCTTGCGGTCATCAGACCGCGGGGTCCCGAAATGAAGACCCCGCTGGGACCCAAGTTCAAAGCTGAAAGGCGTTTGGTAAAAGAAAAAAGATAATAAGTAAAAGCTGAAGGGTTAGAGGGGAGTAACACCTTACTTTTTACCGTTCACCGTTTACCAACGACTCTCTTCAATCTCTCCTCAATCTTTTTGTTTCCCTTCCAATCTTTTTCAACCCCTAGAGCAGTGGAATAATCCTGCATCGTCTTGAGCGAAGTCGAAACGCCGAAACATCAGATGTACTCAATTTCCACCTCCTTTAGAAACTTCTCATTCAACAGCGCCACCACACGCTTCACCACTGTGCGCCTTATCTCCAGCTCTACGGGTAGCGTGGGGTCCTGATGTGCCACATTGATACGGGTGCCATTCAGAACGAGAATCCTGTCGCTTTCAAGGAGCAATTTAATCACCTGGTCGGCAGGCCCATTCCCCAGCCGGGTATCACGATGATAGTTTTCGAGTATTCGTGCAACTTTACCCAGGGTAAGTATGCCTTCCGTTACCAAATTGAAGCCCTCCACATAGGAGACGGGAGGCAACTCGGGATCGCTTGACTCCATACCGGCATCAAACTTCAGGGCCAGCTCCCGGGCAATAATCTCGGCAGTGGTTCCACCTGCCACGATCTTTTTCCCTCTGAAACGCTGCACTTTAAGCGCAAAATCAAGGTCGCGCCGCTCATCAAACGGAGGGCCGGTGACCAGCAATAACTTACGGGGTTCCCTAAAATAAACTACCCCACAGGAGGTGTCGTCCCGGGGATTTTGGCCATCGTGCAAAGCGGCACTGTTGATTACTTTTCGTGCCAGCTTTGAAGATGATATGAAAGGGTTGTTATTCAAGGTTTTTTGAACATAGGAAGAGGCATCTTCGCGCCCCCAGCCAAATGGAAAAGCATGCGTTCCCATGCCCGATTGGATGATGCCATCGCTCCAAAACACAATGCGGTCTTCTTTAAGTGCCTGAAAGGTACATGTTCTGAGCTCTTTTCCTTTATGGCGTTCCGATTGAAGCTCCAGTATCTCCCAGTTTGGATCAAACATTTTATTACCGCGCAGAAGGAGACATTCGGGGTTATCATATTCTACAATGGTGGTGTGTCCGTCGTCTTCGAGGTCGATAATGGTAAAGGTCGAGTAACTGATGCCGCGCACCGAGCAGACAGGAAGGGTGTTCATAATAATTTCGGCCGTTTTACGCACTTCGCGGTGCTCAATGGTGAAATTAACAGCCATGGAAGCAGTGAGCGATGCCAGCACATTGGCTTTGATGCCCGAGCCCATACCATCGGAAAGAACCAGAATGGTGCGTCCCTCTTCCCTCACCTTTCGCGAAAGGAAAACATCGCCGCAAATAGATTCCCCAACATGGTTGTTTTGGGCACAAAAGATGTCGAGAAATATGTTGCTTTCGGCCATATTCATTCCATTATGTACTATGCTTATTCACCGGACGGTTCCGATGCATCGGCATCATGTGTTCCCAGCTTTTGAGCTTCGATGATAGAGGTTAATATTTTTTCGGTTTTGGAGGCACTCTCACCCAATAAGAAGGCGATTTGCTGCACCGTTTCCAGGTTGTCGCTGATCACCGTCCGGGCCCGGTTAATGACCTCTTCCCTTTGGATATCGGGTGTTGTGAGATCACGGATGATTCCCCCCACGACTTTCCCCTTTTTAATTGTAAAAACCGAAACATTAAGCATTGTTTCACCCGACTTTATATCTCGATTTAGCAAATCCTGACCCGAATGAAGCACCGATGCGAAGAGCCGGTGAAAAGGTACCAGCGTAGCCAGCTCGGCTCCGCGCAAACCCGGAACCATTTCATGAATGGCTACAGCATCCTCTCCTGCCATTTTCACAAAACCCCTGTTGGATTCAATAATTTTGAGATTCTCATCCACTAATACCACACCTGCCCTTATTTTATCCAGCATAGCAGTGGTTGTTTCTGCCGCCTCACGGGCTGCCTGTTCCTCGTAACGGGCTTTCTCCTCACTCTCCTTTAATGCTTCCTTGGTTTTCTTCAGCTTCTCGTTGGCAGAATTCAGTTTATTAATGTAGTTGTGCATATTGTGGATGGTGTAGGTATAGCACATCTCGTAGTTGGTGAGTCCCTGACAATGGGCCACGGCAAAATCACGACAGGAGGGATAGCCACAGGCACCACATCCCAACTGATCCTCAGCCTTGGATTTTCCCATTTCGTGCAACACCCGCTGAATCACATTCTCGGAGGGATAAGGCAAACGAAGGTCACGCGACTTAAAACTCCTGGAGAGGTCCAACGTGCTGAATTTGGAGAGTTGTTCCTGCCACTCTTCGTAATTAAAATCCTTCAATCGTTTGGTAACATATTTAATGACCTCGGAACGTCTTAGGAACTTCTTTCCGCCGGGCGAGGTGCCCGGCCCCATAATACAGCCATCGCAATAAAACAGATCGAGATGCTGCTTCAGGCCGATCTCGGTTTTAAATTCCCGCATCGACTGCAGAAAATTATTTCTTCCCTCGGTGCTTATAACACTGCTGTTCAATAAATTTTGCTCCACATCCACAGCTTGCAAAAGGCCTCTGCCAATAGGAAAAAGTCCCCCCTTTCGCCCAATGGGCGGATCAAAATCGCTGTACTCCACAGAGCTTTCTGTAATACCCTCTTCAGCAAACATCTCTCTAAGTTCAACAAAGGTGAGCACCGCATTGGTATAGCCATCCCCCTTAAAATGCCGGGCATCGTCCTTGGCAGCCACACAGGCAGTAAGATAAACAACTTTAACATTTTGGCCATACATACCTCTTGCCACCTTGGCCATGGCAACATAAGGAGGTACAATGGGCGCCAGGTTATCTACCAGTTCGGGATGATATTTCTCTATATTATTAAAAACAGGAGGACAATTGGTAGTGACATAATATTTACCATGAAAATCGTCAAAGAGTTCACGGTATTTATTAGCCACTAAATCAACGCCAAAGGCTGACTCCATCACATAAACGAATCCCAGTGCGCGAATCATTGAAACAAATTTGCGATAATCGGTGATGTCGGTAAATTCGCCCGAGATGGCCGGATCACAAATGGCTGCAACGGGCGTGTCGCCCTTAATCAACTCACGTGCCCGCTCTTTTTCATTGCGAAAAAAGATGGCATTCTGCGCACACATGGTCACACAATTACCGCAACCTATGCAACGCGAGGGTATAATCTCGGCATGTTTCTGTACAATTTTTATGGCCTTTGAAGGACAAACCCTCACACAGGTGAAGCTTAAATTGCATTTTTCCGGAACTACATCTATTAGCTGCCCCATCTTAGATGTTAGATATTAGATTATTATATATTAATGACCAAATAAGACCTTCAACGAACTATTGTTTCAAAAAACTGATTTAAAATCTCATACACATTATCACTGTTAACATTCCGAAATACCTGATCGTCAATTTTGAGAATGGGACCCTGGTCGCACAAGTCGTTACACATGTCACCATGAAAAAAGACCCTACCTTCGAGACTATGCTCTCTTATGTAAGCTTTTATGGCTTCGAGAGTAATCTTGTTGCCTCGCGAAAAACAGGAACTGCCCAGACAGATGGTAATTTCATGTTCAGTATTCATGGGCGCAGGTTTGGGATTCAGTGTATCCACTAAATAAACAATTGCCTCCACTAAGTTAATGAATTTCTCTGAAAAATTGCGAATAAAAACAGATTGATGTGAAAAGAAGATTGCAGGAAAGAGATTGGTGAAGGCAGAAGACGCCTGCCTGCCGCCTGCCTGCCGGTAGGCAGGGTAGGCAGGGTAGGCAGGGTAGGCAGGGAAGACGGAAGATTGGGGAGGTTGATGGAAAAAGATTGAAAAAGTCAGAAAACCGAAGACGGAAGTGTTAGACTGGGCAAAGCCGGAACGACTAAATCAGAGATTGAGAAGAAAATATTGACGGAAAAGGATTAAGAATTAAGAATTAGAAGATTAAAGATTACGGAATACCTTTTTACTTTTTTATTAGGCAGACCCGAAAAAACAAAAAGAGGACGTTTCTTTATACTTACGAAACGTCCTCCTGGTGTTAAATTGGATCTTCACTCTACAAAAGCTCCTTAAAAAAGAATACATCACCGGAACTATTAATCTGCAGAACAATCTTACTGGTTCCCTTTGTCAACTCGACAAAATAATTGTCCTCACCCGTAAATTGTACTCCATACAAGAGCATATCACTCTCATTTGCCTCATTATCATCGAAGAAGACAACAGGTCCAATTGACCATTCTTTATATTCCTTTTTGATTTCCTTCTGTCCTTCAGCAGGAATGTCAGCGAAAGTCACAAAGTGAGTTGTTCCAACCAAGTTGGAATCAAAGTCATAAAATGCTTTCATTTCCTTCCCATCCTTTTTAAATTCGGCCTCATCGAAGAGCCCGATTCTTTTCCATTTGACATCAGGCACACTACCAAAGTCTGCAAAAAAGTTATCTTTAGCTAAGACACTCACGTCGGTTCCTTCAAGCTTCCTAAGCGTAACCCTCTCGGTTCTAAGCTCTTTCTTATCTTCTTTTATTTTCTCTTTGTCCTTTTTTTCGGTCTGGCCAAAAACTAATGAGAAAGAAAAAAGAAATACCAGTGATAAAATTGTTAACTTCTTCATAATTAATTTTTTAATTTTGAGGTAAAACATATGATTAGCGAAACACGTTGTTTTTGGTTCATTCCATTTTGCATTTTTGTGCATAATAGGTATTCAAACCAAAGCACACCATTTAAGGTCATAAACTAAGGTGTGATTATGTAAATTTAGTGCCAGCAAGAAAACTGCTGTTTTTTTAAAGTCTTTGATAAGAAAGCGTCAAAGACATCCCGAGGATTCGGGATCGAAGTGTTGAAAACCAAGGAGTCCTGATATTACTTTTGTAAGAATTTAAATTTAAAATCAACAAAAAGCATAATCGGGATGACTGTTTTCGGCACGAGAATAACGCAGTATTTGGCGTTTTCTTGCAAAGCCTATTTATATCACACCCTCACATAATCCAACTGTAGTTAATATAGTTTCCGTCTTTCTTTTAATGCTTTCTCTTTGGCTTTCCTCCTTTCTTTTAATATTTGTTTGTCCCTCCCGAAATAAACATTTTGCCAGTGTCCGATTCCAGAGTGACTCAATATTTTTCATAATAGCCAAGTTTCACACCTGTCTTCAGTAAAACAAACCTGCTTTAATTTTGTTTGATGATTCAAAAATGACTCTTTTGATATGCTGCTTCACTGTTCAACCTCTTTTTGATGAGTTCATCTGCATCGTCCCCATCGAATAACCTCTCTATGATGTTCCTAATTTGTCGCAAAACCCTGGAAAAATTGCACGCTTAAACATCTTTATGATACAGCTTATTTTCGATTCACCAGTTTCACAAGCTTTCTCGTATGAGCATGCCCCTTTTAAAAAGATCGAGTTCCAGTATATGGCGCCAGCCATCACCGTTAACAATGAGTTTAGAGTTTGTGCATCTATAAAAGGCATGGACCAAAGCATGATCAGCATCCATTCATAGCTGCATCTTTTTTGTTTGATCTCAGCGATTGACTTGCTCAGCCTCGAAAATGAAAATAATCTCAAAGAATCCGAAATGAATTACGGTTCAACCCACCCGGGGATAAAACTGTTTTTAAATTTTTAAATGTTTTTTACATCTTTATTCTACAACCTGTTTTGAAGTTTTTAGATTGCACTCTTAATTTACTGATGCTTAGGACCCTAACCAAAAAAAACGTTTTATTTTTTAAAATCTAATTTCGTATCTCTCAACGTGTTATATAATGTCGGCAAGAAAACGGTTCATTTTTAAAGTCTTTGATAAGAAGGGGTTAAAGACAAGGCATACCTTGTCTCTACTGAACCCATACCAGAAACCTTTATGAAGATGCACAGGAGTGCGTTTCGAACTCAGAACTTCTCAATATCTGTTCCGGCGTGTATAGGTGGTGTGTAACAATTTATGTGACATTTCTCCCAGCGGTTGCACCAAAAACTCATCATAAATCTGCACTATTTCAGGGTTTTCATGCGATTTGCGAACCTTTTTACCGGAATCTTCCAGATAAATGGCTTTTCGACGCTGTTCCCGAATAGCCTCCGAAGTGGGCAAAGGTTGGCCTCCCCCGCCCAGGCAACCACCCGGACAGGCCATGATCTCGATGAAATGATACTCTACCTCACCATCTTTCACCGCCTGCATCACCTTTTTGGCGTTGGCCAATCCGTGTGCTACGCATGTTTTAAGCTCTACGCCCTCTAAAAAGGCCCAATCGGGCAGGGGGTTTTCAATCTTGATGGTGGCTTCACGCACCTCCTTCATCCCTCTTACGGGCATAATATTCAATCCATCGAAGGGCACTTCACGACCGGTGACCACTTCGTAAACGGTACGCAGAGCGGCCTCCATAACGCCACCGGTGGCACCAAATATTACGCCAGCTCCGGAGCTCTCACCCATAAAGCTGTCGAAGTCGTCGTCGTGCAGGGCCATGAAATCAATACCGGCCTGCTTCACCATCATCGCCATCTCTCTGGTAGTAAGTACATAATCCACATCCTGATAGCCACTGGCACGCATCTCGGGCCGGTTGGCTTCATATTTTTTTGCCGTACAGGGCATCACCGAAACGCTGATTATCCTGGCCGGATCAATCTGCATCTTTTGCGCATAAAAGGTTTTAGCCAAAGCGCCAAACATCTGTTGGGGAGATTTGGCTGTGGATAGATGATCCAAAAACTCGGGAAAAGTGTGTTCTATAAACTTAATCCATCCGGGAGAACACGAAGTAGTCATGGGCAACTTCACATTGGGATCTTTATCTTTGAGTGCCCTTTTCAGTCGCTGGAGCAATTCATTTCCCTCTTCAATGATGGTTAAATCGGCGGTAAAATCGGTATCCAACACTGAGTTAAACCCCATCCGCCTGAGAGCTGCCACCATTTTACCGGTAACAATTTCACCTGTTTGCATACCCAGCGCCTCTCCCAGGGCAATGCGAACGGCAGGCGCCGTTTGCACCACAACAAATTTATCGGGATCGTAGATAGCTTCCCACACCTTTTCGATGTAGGTGCGTTCGGTTAACGCCCCTGTGGGACAATGGCTGACGCATTGACCACAGTTGGTGCAAACTACCTCATACATCGGCTTTTCGAAGAAGGTGGAAATCTTCATTTTCCCTCCCTTATAAGCTGCGGTTAATGCACCTATACTTTGCAATTCCGAGCAGGCTCGCACACACCTCTGACAGCGGATGCACTTTGAGTCATCTTTAATAATGGAATTTGAAAAATAATCGATGGTGTAGTTCTTAAGAGGCACCAGATTGATAAAGCTCTCTTCATCTACAATGTATTCATTTGTAAGCGTCTGTAATTCACACCTGCCATTTTTAAAGCAGGAGGTACACTCAGCCCGGTGCTCCGAAACCAACAATTCGATGATTTGTTTACGAGCGTTACGCACTTTAAGGCTATTGGTTAATATCTCCATACCCTCCACTACTGGTGTGGCACATGCTGGTAAAAGACGGTCACCGCCCACCAGTTCAACCATACATACGCGGCAGTTTCCGGCGATGCACAGGTCCTGATGGTGGCAAAGGGTGGGAATGCGCACACTTATTTGCTGTGCGGCACTTAGGATGGTTGTGCCTGAGGAAACCGAAACATTGAGGTTATCTATCTTAAGATTAATCATTTCGCTCATAACAGAAACTTTAAAAATTAGTAGATCATCTCTTCCCTAAAATTTTCAACAATAGAGCTGAACGAATTGGCCACCGACTGACCCAGTCCGCACTTGGCAGTGATGCGCATGGCCTCGGCCAGTGAAAGCAACTTATCGAGATATTGCGAAGATTTTTCACCCCGCTTTACTGCCTCAATGCCCAAAAGCAACTGTTGTGTACCTACCCGGCACGGTGTACACTGTCCACAACTCTCTTCCACAAAAAAGTCGAGATAATTGTGAAGCACGTTGTACATCGAACGGGAAGAGTTAAATATCATCATGGAGCCGCCCGTAGGCAACGAATCACCGGTAAGCTTACCCTGATACCCTATTATGGTTTTGGCAAATCTTTTCCGGGGTACGCAAAATCCGGAGGCACCTCCCACCTGCACAGCCTTGGCGTCCCCATCACCAAAATCTTCCACAAACCGCTGAAGCGTCATCCCAAATTCCAACTCGTAGATACCCGGAACTGGCGTATCGCCCGATACCGAGAACACCTTACTCCCACGGCTGTCTTTAACACCCAAATCCTTAAACTTATCGGGGCCATATTTAAAAATGGTGTAGGTATGAGCCAGCGTTTCCACGTTGTTCATCACAGTAGGTTTTCCCTTATAGCCAGAGGTGGTGGGAAAAGGGGGTTTGTTTCGCGGCTCACCACGCTGTCCCTCCATACTCTCGAACAAAGCCGTCTCCTCGCCGCAGATGTAAGCTCCGCAACCCAAAAATATTTCGATTCTAAAGGGAAGATTTACCTCATCCAGAAGGAGATGAAACTCCTCTATCGCCTTTTTAAGGCCAGGCACAAGGAACTTATACTCACCCCGGAGATAAATAAATCCCTTAGTCGCCCCAATTACTTTGGCACAAACTGCCATTCCCGCCATCACCTTGTGGGTTACGCTGGAGAGTATCTCCCGGTCTTTAAAAGTGCCCGGTTCTCCTTCATCGGCATTACAAATAACATACTTTTCATCCGATAAGGCTTCAGCAGCCAGCTTCCATTTAAGCCCGGTAGGAAAACCGGCGCCTCCCCGTCCTTTTAGTCCGGAGATGATTAAATCGTTAATTATATCCTGGTTGCTGCGGGCCAAAGTTTTTTTCAGAATGAGATCAACATCGTCCTCATTCTTAAATATAAGGTCCAGGCGTTGAAGACTTTTATTCATAGCTGCTGCATTTACGGGAAACGTGCAAATAAAATTTCAGGTATTCGCTCTCTAAATCAGGTGCCTACAGGTTAAGTTGCCCCTCTGGAAGCGTGCTCACGCTTAATGTATTGATTAATTATTTCGCCAACGGTTGCCGGGGTCAGATTGGTAAAGGGTTGGTCGTTGATGAGCATGGCCGGCCCCTTATGACATTGTCCCAAACAATTGGTCTGCAAGAGTGTAAAGAGCCCGTCGGGTGTGGTGTTTCCCACTTTTACTTTCAGCAACCCTTCCAGCTCTTCAATAATCTGATTTTTACCATGCATCATGCAGGTAATGGTTTTACAAACCCGGATTACATACTTTCCCAGAGGTTTGGTTTCAAGGAACGAATAAAAGGTAGCCGTTCCGAAAACATGTGCAGCCGACACATCCAGCTCTTTGGCAATTTCAACCATTGCCTCCTCAGAAATGAGATGATTCTTCACGTAAACATCCTCTAAAATGGGTAACAGGCTCTCTTCTTTACGTCCGTAAAAGTCGGCCAGCTCTTTAATTGATGCATTTGAAGCAGACATATCACTGATTTTTCAGGGGTAATAAAGATTTTTTTCTTTAATAAAGTTCAGGGAGTGACTTGAGAATCGCCATGACTTTTGTCATGTTTCGAAAAAAACAGACGATTTATAGCTAATTTAAATTCATTCCAAATCATAAAACCCCAGATTCACCGGAATGGTAAACCTTTTTGCACATCTGTCTCATAACCTGCCCGAGCACCATCTATTTTTAAATCACCCCATTTTTTGCGAGATTTGTATTCTTAAAATAGCTTGACGTGAGCCATCATCTTAAAAATCTTATTCTGGAAGGAGAGCATCAAACGCAGGACTTTAAATATGCCATCACCGACTCCAAAAAGATTGCACGTACCCTGGCTGCCTTTGCCAATACCGAAGGTGGCAGGTTGCTGGTTGGTGTAAAAGACAACGGGCGGGTGGCAGGAGTTTCTTCCGAAGAGGAGTATTACATGATAGAGGCAGCCGCCGGAATGTACTGTAAGCCTCCTGTGTTTTTTGAATCGCGTGAATGGGATTACGAAGGGAAAAAAGTGGTAGAGATAACTGTTCCCAAAAGCAAAAACAAGCCGCACAAGGCACCCTCGAACAATGGCCGGTATAAGGTTTACGTAAGAGTAAACGATCAGAATCTTCTGGCCAACGGAGTTTTGCTTAAAGTTTGGGCCCGGCGAAAACGAGCCAGAGGCACCTTTTTTGAGCTTAAAGAACCGGAGCAAAAGCTGCTGACCTTCCTAAACAACCAGGAACCTTCCATTACCCTGTCGAAATTTTCACGTATGACCGGCATTTCACGCAAAAAAGCAGAACAAATTCTGGTAAACCTTATCGCCATGGAGATTATTAAGATAGAACTGACCGAGAAGGGAGCTTTTTACAGACTGAATGAGATGGAGAAAGGCACAGAAACAAAAGATTGAAGTAAAAAGATTGATGAGAGCCGGAAGACAAGCACCAGCAGTATGACATTATGGTAGATAGAATACCGAAAACCAACACCAGCGGTGCGGCATTAATCTTTTTTTTCACCCTTCTTCGTTCATTTCGCTCAATCTCTTTCCTCCAATCTCTAATCTTTAATCTCCAATCTTTAATCTTCTTCGGTTTTCGGTCTTCCCTGCCTGCCCTGCCTACCCTGCCTACCGGCAGGCAGGCGGCAGGCAGGCGGCAGGCAGGCGGCAGGCAGGCGGCAGGCAGGTGTCTTCTATCTCTGCTCAATCTCATAAAACACCTGCTGAACGGATGGGCGTATGTTCAGATCGGAAATAAGGCTGTTTTCGCGGGTGGGGAAAACGCGATTGGATAAAAACACATAAACCAGTTTAACCGCCGGGTCAACCCAAACGAAGGTGCCTGTAAATCCACTGTGACCATAGCTTTGAGGCGATACGCCCCGGGCAGGATAAGCTTTATCATCAGAGAGTTGAGCATTGTCGAACAGGGGTTTATCAAATCCTAAAGCACGGCGGTTGTTATTTTCAGGAAATTGTACGCGTGTAAATTCCTCTATCACATCCTCCGACAGATAGCGCCTGCCACCATAAACTCCTCCGTTCAGATACATCTGGAAAAGTTTGGCCAAATCGTTGGCATTGGCAAAAAGACCGGCATTACCACTTACTCCGCCTAAAACAGAAGCTGCTTCATCGTGTACATAACCATGCACCAGATCGTGTCTGAAATAATGATCCACTTCAGTAGGAGCTATACGCTGAAGCGGAAATTTATTCAACGGATTGTAGGTTAATGTAGAAGCCCCCAGAGGAGCATAGAACAGAGAGTCAAGCAGCTTTTGATAATTACTGCCTGTTAACCGGCAAATCATTTCCGGGAAAATCATGAATGACAAACCCGAATAGCGGTAATCGGTGGCAGGCAAAAGCTGGCTTTTCCGGATGGAACGATAAACATTTTTACGAGGAAATTTATCCTTTAAAAACAGGTGATCACTCACCTTGAGCGAGTACCCCGGCTCCCGTTGCATACTGAACCATCTGGACGAATAACTTCCACCTTTCATGGTTAGGGGCCAATAGCTGATATAGGGAACCAGCCCTGCCTGATGTGCTAAAATGTCACGAAGCACCAGGTTTTCCTTATTGGAGGGGTGAAAGAGCCGTGCCCGCCAATCATCGAAATAACAGCTCAGTGGCGCATCCAGGTCAACAACTCCCTCTTCAACCAGCTTCATAAGAGCCGGAAGAGGGCCGGTTACTTTGGTTACCGAGGCCAGGTCGTACAGGTCACCGGGCTCAACTGCACACCGCTTCTGATAGGTCTGATAGCCATAGGCTTTATTAAAAATCACACTGCCATTGCAGGCCACCAATATCTGACAGCCGGGAAAGGCCTTTTGCCGGATACCTTCATTCACAATGGAATCGACCTTGTGACAAATAAAACGACTGTCCATACCCACCGCTTCGGGAAGGGTATATTTAAGTCGAAATCCACCCGGGGTGTCCATCCCTGCACCAACTTCAAAAAGGCCCTGAACGGACACCGGCAGCCGTCCGCGGGCCCCCACACCTCCAAAAATAACCTGAGCGGCCACATCCTGGCTGATTGAATTGTTTTGATAGCCCACGACCAAACCATCCGCCTTTTCAACTCCCTTCCAGTTGATCAGGTCATAGGGATTGGCCAGAAAAGCCACTGCACTGCGTTTTCCCACCATCAAATCTATCAGCGCTTTTCGATTCCGCTCAGCCTGAAGGTTTATTGATTTACTTCCATTAGTAATGGCCACCACCAAACGGTTGTAGTCTTTAAGTTGCTCCAGAGCTTTCTCTACATCCGTATCGCTTCTTTCGTCCACTCTAATCACCGGCATTTCCAGGTAATTGTTTACCCGTTCTCCAAAATGCGATGCCTCCCCGATTATCAGGCAGGCCATTTTCCCTTCATCCAGATGAACCACGGGAATAGCCTCCAGGCGATTTGCCAACACAGTGGCAGACAGCTCATAGAGTTGTCGCTCAAGCAATCTGGCCTCTGGTGTATTAAGTCGGTCGAGCAGGGCAGAATCATTAATCTGTAGCGCTTCTGTCAGTCCCATCCTGTATTTAAAAGCCAGCGACCTTTTACATTTGTCGGCTATCTGTGCCCAGGTGAGTGTTCCTTTGCCAATCATATTCTTCACCTGACCTATGGCAGCAGGCAAATCTTCGGTAAACTCCACAATATCGTTTCCGGCCGCTAGTGCGAGGGCATCCACTTCGCCTGGTTTACCCATTATCTTAGCGCCCTTCATATTTATTGCATCGGTTATAACCAAGCCTTTAAAGCCCAGGCTATCGCGCAGCACACCTTCAATAATTGAACGGGAGAAACTGGCAGGTACCCCTTTTCGTATTTCCAGCGCCGGCACCTCCAGGTGAGCAGTCATCACACCCCAAACACCACTGTTAATCAATCCGGCAAATGGCAAAAACTCTATCTGGTTAAGATGCTGGCGCGAATGGGGGATGTTGGGTAAGGTTTTGTGCGAATCTTTATCGGTATCGCCATGTCCGGGAAAGTGTTTGGCCACTGCCATCACTCCTCCACTCTGCAATCCTAACATGAATACAGTGGCATTTTGCATCACCCTGGACGGGTCTTCACCAAAGGAGCGAAAACCAATTACCGGATTGGCGGGATTGTTGTTGACATCCACTACCGGAGCCAGATTCACATTCAGCCCCATTTCGCGGTATTGCCGGGCCACCTCACGTCCAAGCCGACGGAGATAATCACTATCCTGAATGGCCCCCAAAGTCATGGCATAAGGGAAAGAGAGCGTGTTGGAAAAGCGCATTCCCAGGCCCCACTCTCCATCGGCTACGGTAAAGAGCGGCACTTTAGAGAGCGATTGCATGTAGTTGATCATTTCAACTACCTTTTGCAGATCGTTCTTAAAGAAGATAATACCCCCTGGCTGCCATCTCTTCAGCAGTTCTATCTGTGGATGATCCTTTGCCGGTTTTCCTGAAGCATCCACTGTGAGCCAAAAAAGCTGGGCAATGCGCTCCTCTTCCGTAAGAGAATTATAAACAGAATCGGCCCAGGCTTTACCCTGTTCTACAATTTGTGCCGGATTTGATGTGGTGGTATGGGGTTGTGCCGTGGCTACCAGAGAGGCGGCAAATGAAAGAAGAAGAGTTGTGAAAAAGGTTTTCATAAGAGGAGAAAATGGAGGTTAGAAGACGGAAGACACCTGCCGGCAGGCAGGGAAGACAGAAGAGCACTGCCAGCCGGTAAGATACCCGGTTAGCGGTTTGGAACCGCTTACCGGGTAGTGGCCAGGCAGGTTTGCCATTCGATTGTTGTATTTTGTAATTTTCAGTTCAGGCTTGTCCGGGAGGGCCAAAATTCATGGGCAGAAAACCTTCATTATCCGATTGCCCAGGCTCCTTAATGGGGCCATTGCTCTTTTCGTAGCGACTCACATTATCGCTGAGCGCATGAAGCAATCGTTTGGCATGCTCGGGGGTTAGCACGATGCGCGACTTCACCATGGCTTTAGGTACGCCGGGCATAATACGGGCAAAATCGATTACAAATTCCGAAGAGGAATGACTGATGATGGCCAGATTGGAATAGATCCCCTGCGCCACCTCTTCGTTCAGCTCCAGTTTCATTTGTCCTTTGTTGTTCCCTTTATCGTCCATTATAAAGTGTTTTATTAACGGTTGTCCTACTCCTGCAAAGTTAAAGAAAAAACCTTCATGATACGTAACTCCAGTTTCGCAGATCAATTTTATGGTTTACCTCTTTCCATGGTCGGCTCCGACATTTGAGAAGTACCGGGGTTATAATCCGCCATACCAATGGAACTAAAGTAAAAAGGCACAATACCCAAAAGGATATTGTGCCTTATAAATTATTCCGGGTATTCAGGGCTTCATCTGGAGTGAAACCCTGATTTTAAGCACCCTTATTCACAGTTTACTTTTAACAGTTTACCGTCAAACTTCCACCTACTCAATCTCTACTTTTTCAGTTTTGCGCTTACTTACCAGCTTTTCATACTCTTCCTGCGATCCTACAATTATTTTCTCATATTCACGCAATCCGGTACCGGCAGGAATAAGGTGTCCTACAATAACGTTCTCTTTGAGTCCGTTCAATGAATCCACTTTACCCTGAATGGCTGCTTCGTTAAGCACTTTGGTAGTTTCCTGGAATGAAGCTGCCGACATAAAACTTTGGGTTTGCAGTGCAGCCCGGGTTATTCCCTGAAGCACCTGACTGGAAGTGGCAGCTACTGCTTCGCGATACTGTACAAGCTTAAGGTCTTTTCGTTTAAGCTGGGAATTTTCGTCCCTCAGTCGACGAACCGGAATTATCATGCCGGCTTTAAGCACAACAGAATCACCCGCATCCACTACCACCATTTTACCCCAGGTGTTGTCGTTCTCTTCCATAAATTCCACCTTGTCAATCACCTGCTTTTCCAGGAATCTGGTATCGCCGGGATCTTCAATCTCAACCTTTCGCATCATCTGACGAACAATTATCTCAAAGTGCTTATCGTTGATCTTCACACCCTGCAAACGATACACATCCTGAACTTCGTTTACAATATACTCCTGTACCGCAGTGGGGCCTTTAATAGCAAGTATGTCAGCAGGAGTTGTAGCTCCATCGGACAGAGGTGTACCAGCCCGCACATAATCGTTCTCCTGAACCAGGATTTGCTTTGAGAGCGAAACCAGATACTTCTTAACTTCGCCATTCTTAGAAGTTACGGTAATCTCACGGTTACCTCGCTTAATTTTACCAAAGGTTACCTCACCGTCAATTTCAGAAACTACGGCAGGGTTAGAAGGATTTCGGGCTTCGAACAACTCGGTAACCCGTGGCAAACCACCGGTGATGTCACCCGAACGTCCCATGGCCCTGGGTATCTTAGCCAGGATATCGCCCTGCTGGATGGTATCACCTTCTGATACGGAAACGTGTGCACCCACAGGCAGGTTGTACAATCGCAACACCTCACCTCCGGGAGCAAGCACCTGAACAGCCGGGTTTTTGGTTTTATCACGCGTTTCGGTAATTACCTTTTCACGATAACCGGTTTGCTCATCGGACTCCTCTTTAAAGGTTACACCGTCGATCATATTTTCGAAGGCTATGGTACCTCCCTTTTCGCTTATAATAAGTGCATTAAACGGATTCCACTCACAAATAATGTCGCCCTTTTTAACCTCTGCACCATTCTTTATAAAAAGTTTGGCCCCATAGGGAATGGGCTGAGTGGTTAATGAGATGCTGGTATTCTTATCCACAATGCGCAACTCTGCCAACCTGCCAATCACCACGTCCACTTCATCACCTGCTTCGGTGGTGTGTGGCACCGATCTCAGTTCATCAATCTCGGCTACACCATCGTAACGTGCCAAAATAGTATTTTCGGAGGTGATATTGGAGGCTGTACCACCCACGTGGAAAGTACGGAGTGTAAGCTGCGTTCCCGGTTCACCGATGGACTGGGCAGCAATAACGCCAATAGCTTCACCTTTGTGCACCATTCGACCGGTAGAGAGGTTACGCCCGTAACATTTGGCACAAACACCCTTGCGCGACTCGCAGGTTAATACCGACCTGATTTCAACCCTTTCAATAGGTGACTCATCAATAGCCTTAGCCTCTATTTCGGTAATTTCGTCACCACTTTTCACGATTATCTCTCCGGTATGGGGATGATATACATCATGCACCGAAACCCGTCCTAAAATACGGTCGTAGAGCGAAGCCACCACCTCTTCGTTACTTTTGATAACGACAGCTACGAGGCCTCTGAGAGTACCGCAATCGTCTTCATTAACTATCACATCCTGAGAAACGTCCACCAATCTGCGGGTAAGATATCCTGCATCGGCTGTTTTAAGTGCTGTATCGGCCAAACCTTTACGCGCACCGTGGGTAGAAATAAAATACTCGAGAACCGACAATCCCTCTTTAAAGTTGGAGAGAATAGGGTTTTCTATAATCTGCCCGCCTTCGGCGCCGGATTTTTGAGGTTTTGCCATCAGCCCCCTCATTCCCGAGAGCTGACGAATTTGTTCTTTCGATCCGCGCGCGCCTGAATCGAGCATCATAAATACAGAGTTGAACCCCTCCTTATCACTGGTTAACCGATTCATCAGTGTTTGGGTAAGGCGGGCATTCACGTGTGTCCAGATATCAATAATCTGATTGTAGCGTTCGTTGTTGGTAATGAAGCCCATGTTGTAGTTGTTCAGTACCTCTTCAACCTCTTTGTATCCACCTTCAACCAGTGTCACCTTCTCTTCAGGAATAATTACATCGTGAAGATTAAAGGAGAGGCCGCCTTCGAAAGCCAGCCTGTAGCCCAGCGATTTAATCTCGTCTAAAAACTCGGCGGTACGGGGGATTCCGCACAACTTATGTATTTTACCAATAATATCTCTTAAGGACTTCTTGGTGAGCAGCGCATTGATAAATCCAACCTCATGCGGCACATATTTATTAAACAAAATACGTCCTACGGTGGTATCTACCATCATTAACTCACGTTCGCCCTTCTCATTAAGGTCGTAGGTTTTCACCTTCACCTTGGAATGCAACTCTACCTTGCCCTCGTTAAAGGCAATTTCTGCCTCTTCGGGAGAGTAAAAAGTCAAGCCTTCTCCCAGAGCATTGGAACGACCCTTGGTCATATAATAAAGACCCAGAACCATATCCTGCGATGGCACCGTTATAGGTGCTCCATTGGCAGGGTTCAGAATGTTCTGGCTGGCCAGCATCAAAACCTGAGCCTCCAGCACAGCCGCATTTCCCAGGGGAAGGTGCACAGCCATCTGGTCACCGTCGAAGTCGGCATTGAAAGCCGAACATGCGAGGGGGTGCAACTGAATGGCTTTTCCTTCAATCATTTTGGGCTGAAAGGCCTGAATGCCAAGTCGGTGCAATGTGGGCGCCCGATTGAGCAGCACGGGATGTCCTTTCAAAACATTTTCAAGGATGTCCCATACCACCGGGTCCTTACGATCAACAATTTTTTTGGCCGACTTTACCGTTTTTACAATCCCTCTTTCAATTAATTTACGAATAATGAAGGGTTTGTATAACTCGGCAGCCATATCTTTAGGCAAGCCGCATTCGTGCATTTTCAGCTCGGGCCCTACTACAATTACCGACCGGGCAGAGTAATCGACCCGTTTACCCAGAAGGTTTTGACGAAAACGTCCCTGCTTACCTTTCAGGCTGTCGCTGAGTGATTTGAGCGGGCGGTTGGCGTCTGTTTTTACTGCATTGGCTTTGCGCGAGTTGTCGAACAAAGAGTCCACAGCTTCCTGAAGCATCCGCTTTTCATTACGCAGAATTACCTCCGGAGCCTTTATCTCAATAAGACGTTTAAGGCGGTTGTTACGGATAATCACACGTCGGTAAAGATCGTTAAGGTCGGAGGTGGCGAAACGTCCGCCATCCAGTGGCACTAAAGGTCTGAGCTCCGGGGGAATTACCGGCACCACCTTCACTATCATCCATTCGGGGCGATTCACACCCTGTGAATCGAGGAAAGATCCTACAACCTGAAGTCTCTTGAGCGCCTCATTTTTGCGTTGCTGCGAGGTTTCGGTGTTGGCTTTGTTCCTTAATTCGTAGGACAACTCTTCCAGGTTAATCCGCGACAAAATCATGTGGAGGGCATCGGCCCCCATCTTAGCTATGAATTTATTAGGGTCTTCATCATCGAGCATCTGGTTGTCCTTGGGTAAGGATTCAAGCACATCGAGATACTCCTCTTCGGTGATAAAATCCATGTACTTTAGCCCATCGGCAGCTGTAACGCCCGGCTGAATAACCACATAACGCTCGTAATAGATGATGGAGTCGAGCTTTTTGGAAGGCAAACCCAACAGATACCCGATTTTATTGGGCAATGAACGAAAATACCAGATGTGTGCCACAGGCACCACCAACTGAATGTGTCCCATCCGCTCACGACGCACCTTTTTCTCAGTCACCTCTACACCGCACCGATCGCAAACAATGCCGCGATACCTGATGCGCTTGTATTTCCCACAATGGCACTCATAATCCTTCACAGGGCCGAATATGCGCTCGCAGAACAACCCATCCCTTTCGGGCTTATAAGTACGATAGTTAATGGTCTCCGGTTTCAACACCTCGCCACTGGAGCGTTCCAGAATCTCTTCGGGGGAAGCCAGACCAATGGTTATCCGGGTAAAATTACTTTTGACTTTCTGATCTCTTCTGAATGCCATATATAACCGAATATTAAAAAAATTAAAACTAAAAAGAACCGCGAGAATTGCCGAATAACGGCTCCCGAGGACTACTCCAAATTGACACTCAAACCCAGGCCCCGCATCTCGTGCAACAGCACATTAAGCGATTCGGGAATACCGGGCATGGGCAGCGGATCGCCTTTCACCACAGCTTCGTAGGCTTTGGCACGGCCAATCACATCGTCCGACTTAACGGTAAGTATTTCCTGAAGAATATGAGAAGCTCCAAAAGCCTCGAGTGCCCATACCTCCATCTCTCCAAAACGCTGACCTCCAAATTGGGCTTTACCGCCCAATGGTTGTTGTGTAATAAGCGAATAGGGCCCAATAGATCGTGCATGCATCTTATCTTCCACCATGTGGCCGAGTTTAAGCATGTAAATCACACCCACAGTGGCAGGCTGATGGAAGCGTTTTCCGGTACCCCCATCGTAAAGATAGGTTCGCCCAAAATCGGGCAGGCCGGCTTTTTTGGTCCAGGTGGTCAAATCGTCAAGTGTGGCGCCATCGAATATGGGTGATGCAAACCTTACACCCAGCACTTCACCAGCCCAGGCCAGCACAGTTTCATAAATCTGTCCCAGGTTCATCCGTGAGGGCACGCCCAGCGGGTTAAGCACAATGTCAACAGGTGTTCCGTCGGCCAGGAAGGGCATATCCTCCTGACGCACAATTTTAGAGACGATACCCTTGTTACCATGTCGTCCGGCCATTTTATCGCCCACGGTAATTTTCCGTTTTTTAGCGATGTAAACTTTGGCCAACTGAACGATACCTGCGGGCAGTTCGTCACCAATAGCAATGTTGAATTTATCTCTTTTCTCCTTGGCCTCGAGCTCCTTATATTTCATGCGGTAATTGTGCACGACCCTCTGAATGAGCTCATTTTTCTGTTTGTCGGTGGTCCATTTGCCCGGGTTTACCGACAAATAGTCGATATCCTGAAGTACTTTCTGGGTGAATTTGGTCCCCTTAGAGATTATATCTGCGCCCAGATAGTCCTTGACCCCCTGGCTGGTTTTTCCATTTATAATTGAAAAGAGCTTGTCCACCAGCCGGCCTTTCAGCTCATTGGCAGAGCGCACAAGTTCTTCGTCCACCCTGGCCAGCGCCGATTTGTCGGAGACCCGGCCTTTGCGCTCTTTCATAGCCCTTGAGAACAACTTTTTATCAATCACCACACCCGAAAGAGAGGGTGAAGCTTTAAGAGAGGCATCCTTTACGTCGCCTGCCTTTTCACCAAAGATAGCTCTGAGTAATTTCTCTTCAGGGGTAGGATCGCTTTCACCTTTAGGGGTAATTTTACCTATAAGGATGTCGCCGGGCTTTACATGAGCCCCCACCCTGATAAGGCCATTTTCATCGAGGTCGTGGGTAGCTTCTTCACTCACGTTGGGGATGTCGGCGGTAAGTTCTTCCATACCGCGTTTGGTATCGCGCACCTCGAGAGAATACTCGTCGATATGAATGGATGTGAAGACATCTTCGCGTACCAGCTTCTCGCTGATTACAATGGCATCCTCAAAATTATATCCTTTCCACGGCATAAATGCCACCTTCAGGTTCCGTCCCAGCGCCAGTTCACCGGCTTCGGTAGAATAACCCTCCGTAAGAATCTGACCGGCTTCAACACGGTCACCCTTTTTCACAAGGGGTTTCATGTCCACACAGGTATTCTGGTTGGTTTTTTGGAACTTTTGAAGCTTATAGCGTTTGGTATCGTTATCGAAACTCACAAACCGGTCTTCGTCGGTAAGGTCGTAGCGAATCACTATCTCCTGGGCATCCACATATTCAACCACGCCTAATCCTTCGGCCACAATTTGAGTACGCGAGTCACGGATGAGTTTGCCTTCGAGCCCGGTGCCCACAATGGGTGCTTCGGGACGTAACAATGGTACCGCCTGACGCATCATATTGGAGCCCATGAGAGCCCGGTTGGCGTCATCGTTTTCCAAAAATGGAATCAACGAAGCAGCCACAGAAGCAATCTGGTTGGGTGCCACATCCATCAGGTCCACATCACTGCTTTCGCTAAGAGGGAAATCTCCATCGTGCCGGGCCTTAACCCGTGGATTTATAAATACACCTTCATCGTTGAGGGGCGCATTGGCCTGCGCAATCACTTTGGTCTCCTCCTCTTCGGCCGAGAGATATATGACCCCTTTGTTTGTGAGGTCAACTTTTGTGTCTTTAACCTCCCGATAGGGTGTTTCTATGAATCCCAGGTTGTTGATTTTTGCATATACGCACAACGAGGAGATTAATCCGATATTGGGTCCCTCGGGGGTTTCGATAGGGCAAAGGCGTCCGTAGTGGGTATAGTGGACGTCGCGCACTTCAAAGCCGGCCCGTTCACGAGATAAACCGCCTGGCCCCAGAGCCGACATACGTCGCTTATGGGTAATTTCGGCCAATGGGTTGGTTTGATCCATGAACTGCGAGAGCGCATTGGTACCAAAAAAGCTATTAATAACCGATGAAAGTGTTTTGCTGTTTATCAGATCAATGGGCGTAAACACCTCGTTGTCACGCACATTCATTCGTTCGCGAATGGTGCGGGCCATACGGGCCAATCCCACGCCAAACTGATTGCCCAACTGTTCGCCTACGGTACGCACCCTGCGGTTGCTCAGGTGATCGATATCGTCCACATCGATTTTAGAGTTGATGAGTTCGATAAGGTAACTGATGATGGCAATGATATCATCACGGGTAAGCACCTTGGTGTCAACGTCGGTGTTGAGGTTTAACTTTTTATTTATCCGGTATCGGCCCACCTCACCCAGGTCGTAACGCTTATCGGAGAAAAATAGCTTGTCAATCACGTCGCGCGCGGTGGCTTCATCGGGCGGTTCGGCATTTCTCAACTGTCGGTAAATATGCACCACAGCCTCTTTCTCGGAGTTACAGGGGTCCTTTTGCAGGGTATTGAAAATTATGGCGTAATCCGAAAGGTTCTGATCTTCCCGATGCAGAAGAATGGCTTTAGCGCCCGAGTCGATGATCTCATCCACATGCTCATTTTCAAGCACTGTTTCGCGATCAATAATCACTTCGTTGCGCTCGATAGAGACCACCTCACCGGTATCTTCATCCACAAAGTCTTCGATCCATGTTTTAAGCACACGGGCGGCCAATTTGCGACCCACCACTTTTTTAAGGGCGGTTTTAGAAACCTTTACCTCATCGGCTAAGTTAAAAATCTCCAGTATATTTTTATCACTCTCGAAGCCAATGGCTCGGAGCAGGGTGGTAACAGGCAACTTCTTTTTACGGTCGATGTAAGCATACATCACGTTGTTAATGTCGGTAGCAAATTCTATCCAGGAGCCCCTGAAGGGGATAACACGGGCTGAATACAATTTGGTGCCGTTGGCATGTACGCTTTGTCCGAAGAAGACACCCGGCGAGCGATGCAGCTGTGAAACGATGCCTCTTTCGGCACCATTAACAATAAAGCTGCCTTTATCGGTCATATAGGGAACGGTTCCCAGATAAACATCCTGGACAACGGTGTCAAAATCTTCGTGTTCGGGATCGGTACAGTAGAGTTTTAACTTGGCTTTTAACGGCACGGAGTAGGTCAGTCCTCTCTCAATGCATTCATCGATTGTATAGCGTGAAGGATCCACACTGTAGTCGAGAAACTCAAGCACAAAATTATTTCGGGTATCGGTAATTGGGTAGTTCTCCATAAAGACCTGCCACAACCCCTCTTTTTTCCGCTCCTCCGGGGTGGTTCCCATTTGAAAAAAGTCGCGGAAAGACTTTAATTGGATTTCCAGGAAATCGGGATAATCCAACTGATTTTTGATGGTAGCAAAGCTAATCCTTTCAGTTGTAATTGGAGTCATCTTTCAACAAATTATGTGAACTTAAACATATAAGCATAAAAAGGTTTAGGATCCCTTGGCAGGGTTCCTAAACCGTTGTCACCATCTTTCAGGTTGTTGTCAGATTACTTAAGTTCAACTTCTGCTCCAGCTTCTTCTAATTGATTTTTCAGGGCTTCTGCTTCGTCTTTACTTATTTTCTCTTTGATGGCGGAGGGTGCTTTGTCCACCAATTCTTTGGCTTCCTTCAATCCCATGCCGGTCATCTCTTTAACCAGCTTAACAATAGCCAGCTTAGAGCCGCCTGGTGCGTTAAGGATTACATCGAATTCGGTTTGTTCGGCTGCTGCAGCACCTTCGCTGTCACCAGCCGGGCCGGCTACAGCCACTGCTGCTGCGGCGGGCTCAATACCATATTCATCTTTCAGGATGGTTGCCAATTCGTTAACGTCTTTCACAGTTAAATTCACCAATTCTTCTGCGAGTTTCTTAATATCTGCCATTGTGTTTGATATTTAAAAAAAATGATTTCAGTTTGTTTAAAAATTACTCTCTTTCACTAAGTGTTTGAAGAATGCCATGAATGGTTGTTCCACCGCTCTGCAATGCGGAGACCACATTTTTAAGCGGCGATTGCAACAGGCCGATTAACTCGCCCAGTAACTCTTCTTTCGACTTAATTTTGGTTAGTACTTCAAGCTGATCTGCACCAAGATAAACAGACTCTTCCACGAAAGCACCCTTTAGCAGGGGGAGCTTATTGGTTTTCTGAAATTCTTTGATGAGTTTAGCCGCTGTATTACCAGTGTTACAAAAAAGAACTGCCGAGGTACCTTTAAAGGCCTCGTCGAGTCCTTCGGCGCTTTTTTCGCTTTGCCCCAGGGCCAGCTTGAACAGCGTATTTTTTACCAGCAACATGCTCACCTCTCTTTGGAAGCAAAGACGACGCAAATTATTGGTAGCAATAGCATTCAGCCCCTGAGTATCGGTCACATAAAAGTGATTGTACTCATTTATCTTTTGGGTAAGCTCTTGAACGCGTGCGGTTTTTTCTGACTTTTTCATGATTCCTAATACTCTTGTGTTAACATTAAAGATTAAACCTCAAGCGATTTGGGTTCAATACGAATACCGGGACTCATGGTACTTGAAAGATAAATGCTCCGAATGTAGGTTCCTTTAGCAGCTGTAGGCTTAAGCTTTTGGATAACCCCTACAAATTCACGCGCATTTTCGATCAGTTTCTCTGGATCGAAAGAGGCTTTTCCAACGGTAGAGTGAACAATACCATATTTATCCACTTTAAAGTCGATTTTACCTGCCTTCACTTCCCGAACGGCCTTGCCAATATCCATTGTAACGGTGCCACTTTTGGGGTTGGGCATCAAGCCTCTGGGCCCTAATATCCGTCCCAGTGCGCCCACCTTTGCCATTACGCTGGGCATGGTGATAATTACATCCACATCGGTCCAGCCGCCTTTAATTTTATCGATGTAATCGTCTAATCCTGCGAAATCGGCACCAGCAGCTTTAGCTTCTTCCTCCTTATCGGGAGTACATAGCACCAGCACTTTGGTTTCTTTGCCAGTTCCATTGGGAAGGGTCACCACGCCACGCACCATTTGATTGGCTTTACGGGGGTCAACCCCCAGGCGTATATCCATGTCGATGGAGGCATCAAATTTGGTATTGGTAATTTCCCTGACCAATGCAGCAGCCTCATCAATGGGATATTGTTTTCCGGCATCGATTTTCTCTAACGCTAACTTTCTATTTTTTGTTAGTTTTGTCATTGTTGCAAACGGATTTTAATTGTTAACCGGAAAATCACCTTCTACAGTGATCCCCATACTTCTGGCGGTACCGGCAATCATCCTCATTGCAGAATCAACTGTAAAGCAATTCAAGTCACTCATTTTATCTTCAGCGATGGTTTTGACCTGATCCCAGGATACCGTGCCCGCCTTTTTACGATTGGGTTCGGCCGATCCGGATTTCACTTTGGACATCTCCAGCAACTGAACGGCTGCCGGGGGTGTTTTAATTATAAAATCGAAGGATTTGTCTTTGTATACACTGATGACCACAGGTAGCACCTTACCGGCTTTGTCCTGTGTACGAGCGTTGAATTGCTTACAAAATTCCATAATATTCACTCCTTTGGAGCCCAATGCAGGGCCCACCGGAGGGGATGGATTTGCAGCGCCACCTCTAACCTGAAGTTTAATAAAGGTTTCTACTTCTTTAGCCATTGTAGCAATTCGTAATTGGTTATTATAAAAAGGGTTTTACGGAATAATTTATCAACATTTACAGAGGCAATAATTATTGCCCTGGAAGCTCCACTGCTAAACATTAACAAGTCTTATTCCTTCTCAACCTGTAGGAAACTTAATTCGAGAGGTGTTTTACGGCCAAAAATTTTGACCATTACTTTAAGCTTTCTCTTTTCTTTGTTCACTTCTTCAATAACACCGTTAAATCCGTTAAACGGACCATCAATAACCTTAACGGTTTCGCCTTCAAAGAAGGGCACATTGAGCTCTTCGTCGGTTTCGGTAAGTTCATCCACTTTACCAAGGATTCGATTGACCTCGGATGCTCTTAATGGGGTGGGAACATTATTTTTATCGCCTAAAAAGCCTATTACATTGGTGATTCCTTTAAGTATATGCGGAATTTCTCCAACCAAAGCAGCTTCAATGAGCACATAACCGGGAAAATAATTTCTTTCTTTACTGATTTTTTTCCCGTTACGTATTTGGTAAACTTTCTCAGTAGGAATAAGCACCTGGCTTACGTAGTCCTGCAAGTTAAGGATGGCGATTTCGTTTTCAATGTACTCCTTTACCTTTTTTTCTTTGCCACCTATTGCTCTGATTACGTACCATTTTTTTTCGATTTCACTCATCGGAATATCCCTTCTCCTAAATTTAGTACAATCGTTGATAAATCCATTGCAATATATGGTCGAAAGAAAAGTCCATCAGATAGATAACGCCTGCAATAATTACGGAGGCTACCATAACTACCACGGCGCTATTTTGCAACTCGGGCCATGTGGGCCACGATGTTTTATTTATCAGTTCGTTGTGAACCTCTTTAAAATAGGCTTTTATTTTCTTCATATTAACTTTCACATTATAGCCGCCATGCGGTTGCCGCACGGGAGGAGAGACTCGAACTCCCGACACCTGGTTTTGGAGACCAGTGCTCTACCAACTGAGCTACACCCGTGTAAAAGAGTGGAGAAGAAACTCTTCCCCACTCCTATATTGGGTAATTACTTTACGATTTCAGTAACCTGTCCGGCACCTACGGTACGTCCACCTTCGCGGATGGCGAAGCGAAGTCCGGTATTCAATGCCACAGGATAGATCAAATCTACCGTAATGGTTACATTATCGCCCGGCATTACCATTTCAGAACCTTCAGGGAGAGTAATTTCTCCGGTCACGTCAAGGGTACGCACATAAAATTGAGGACGATATTTGTTATGGAAGGGTGTATGACGGCCACCTTCTTCTTTTTTCAACACATATATCTCAGCCTTAAACTGGGTGTGGGGAGTGATTGACCCTGGCTTAGCAATAACCATGCCGCGTTTAATCTGGTCTTTGTCTATACCACGGAGCAACATACCTACGTTGTCGCCTGCCTGGCCTTGGTCCAATATTTTACGGAACATTTCCACACCGGTACAAACGGTTTTTTTACCTTCGGCACCCAGCCCAATAAGCTGCATCTCATCGCCTGTACGAATTATGCCGGTTTCGATACGACCGGTAGCCACAGTACCACGTCCGGTAATAGAGAATACGTCCTCAACGGGCATCAGGAAAGGCTTTTCAATATCGCGGGGTGGCAGCGGAATCCAGCTGTCCACAGCATCCATGAGTTCCATCACTTTATCTTCCCATTTCTCTTCGCCATTAAGGGCGCCCAGGGCAGAACCCTGGATAACGGGGGTATTGTCGCCGTCGAAATCATAGAAACTCAGCAGGTCGCGTATTTCCATCTCAACCAGTTCCAGGAGTTCTTCGTCGTCCACCAAATCTACCTTGTTCATGAATACCACGATTTTCGGAACGTTTACCTGGCGTGCCAACAGAATGTGCTCGCGGGTTTGCGGCATAGGGCCGTCGGTAGCCGCCACAACCAGAATAGCACCGTCCATCTGGGCAGCACCTGTCACCATGTTCTTCACGTAGTCGGCGTGACCGGGGCAGTCCACGTGTGCGTAGTGCCGTTTTTCGGTCTGATACTCCACGTGTGAAGTGTTAATTGTAATACCCCTCTCTTTTTCTTCGGGAGCATTGTCAATAGCATCAAATTCTTTAATGTCAGACAACCCTTTCTTATGCAACACTTTTGTGATTGCAGCAGTCAGTGTAGTTTTACCATGGTCAACGTGACCAATGGTCCCGATATTAACGTGAGGCTTTGTCCTTTGAAATTGTTCTTTAGCCATAACTCGAAATAATTAGACAATTAGATATAAAATGAAACCACTATGTAAAAATCACAAACCAGGCAGAGCCAATGAAGGGAGTTGAACCCTTGACCTCTTCCTTACCAAGGAAGCGCTCTACCACTGAGCTACATCGGCAAGATGCAGTGCCCGATAACGTCCTTATTATTAATTAATTTACGAGGTCGTTTTAAATTAAATCCGGCAAATCGGGCGGTAAAGATAACTAATTATGGCCCAAAAAGCCACAGTTGGATCTCTTTTTTCCCATTAGTCGGATAAATAACCCCGTTAAATCAAAAAACAACGACCTAAAAAGAGCATTGCGGATTAAACGCGAACCTGGTCTGTTCATTTTAATAGGCTGATTATTAAGTATAATCAGCCTATTAAATCTTTCTTCAACCGCTGAACAAGCTATTGAAAACGGTGTGCAAATGTACTACATTTTTTTTAAGCAGCAAAGAACCTGCCACTTTTTTCTACTTTATCTTGAGCTTTTCTTTTCGCCGGATCAACTGTTTGCGAATGGCTTCGCAGGCAAGGTCAACCGACTCCTCAAAAGTTTTGCTTTGCTTCTTGGCAAATAGCGTGCTGCCTGGAATGTCGATGCCCAGGTCAACGACTTTATTCTCGGTGGTTTCCGATTTCTCAATGCGCAAAACCACCTCGGCTTTTATAATGTCGTCGGAAAACTGATCTAATTTTCCAACTTTATGCTGAATAAAATTATCCAGCTTTTCGGAAGCATCAAACTTAACCGATTGAATTGTAATATTCATAGATACTCCTCCATTCATTTAAGCCCGGGGATGGGCTTGTTTATAAATAGTTGATAACTTTTCGAAGGTATTGTGTGTATAAACTTGTGTAGCGTTAAGGTTGGCGTGTCCCAACAGCTCCTTAATGGCATTTAAGTCGGCGCCACGGTTCAGCAAAATGGTGGCGAAGGTGTGCCGGAGCACATGAGGGCTCTTTTTTAGGAGGGTGGTTACCATTCGCAAATGTTTATTCACCACCCGGTAAACCAGTTTATGGTATATATTTTTACCCGATGCCGTTAAAAAAAGCGCATCCTCCCGTTCTTCTCCAAAAGTTTGATTTCGTACCTTCATATAGTGTAAAACCCCGTTGACGGTTGTTTGGTTCATTGGAACCAGGCGTTCTTTATTGCGTTTTCCTAAAACCTTAACGGTACCGGCAGCGAGGTCGAAACTGCGGTCACGGAGCTGCACCAGTTCGGAGAGACGGATTCCCGTAGCATAAAAGAGGTCAATGATTGTGCGGTCGCGTACCCCCTCATAATCTTCTCCAAAGGGTACCTGGTCAAGCAGAAAATCCATCTCTTTTTCTTTTACAAACTCAGGTAAATTCCTGGGAATCTTAGGAAGAAGCACCGCCGAGGCGGGATTGTTGTCTATAAGCCCTTCGCGTAAAAGATATTTGTAATAAACTTTTACCGATGCAACTTTCCGTCGAACAGAACGGGGCTTAAAATTATTATAATGCATATATACCAACCAGTTGCGCACCACTTTGGGGGTTACATGGAATTCGTCTTCTGTATCGGTTTCCTGCAGGAAGTTTGAAAACTGTTTTAAGTCCCCCTCATAGGCCACAATGGTGTGGGGAGAATAGCGCTTTTCAAATTGGAGATAGTTCAAGAAAGATGTCAGGTGTTCCATAAAAAAAGCGTCTGAATTTTCAAGATTGGTTTTAGCGAATATACGAAAAAACCATTGAAAAATCAGACGCTCTAAAAATTAAAAGTAAATTTATTCACTTTCCTCCTGGAGGTGCTGTATATAAATAGCCTTTTTACGTTTCTCTCTGTTGATTACAGAGGGCTTAACAAATGCCTGACGGCGCCGCAATTCGCGCATCTTGCCGGTTTTATCAAATTTTCTTTTGAATTTTTTCAGGGCTCTTTCAATATTTTCGCCCTCTTTAATTGGTACTATTATCATACGTCAACTTTAAGTTTAATTGTTTTTAATTCTATTGCAAACCAGAGTATAAACTGCTACAATGGGTTTGTCTGCCCGGTAAGAACAGATCAAATTTTGAACTGACTTTACAGCCGGACAATCAGTTATTTATCCTAAATGGACTCTATACCATAAAAATAGTTACAACCTCCTTACTTAAAATGTAATCTGTGTGATTGATGAAAACTCATACGAGTTTATAAACCAAGTGCAAAGAAAATGAAGTTTCCCGTGTGATGCAAATAAATTCTCACTTTTTTTGAATATCCGCATTAGTGTCAAGTCAAGCAAGAACCGTCCAATCCTGCGCTCACCCCCTGCCTACCCTGCCTACCCTGCCTACCCTGCCTACCCTGCCTACCCTGCCTACCGGCAGGCAGGCGGCAGGCAGGCTCTAACTCTTCCGAGGGGGAGAACCCCGCCCGCGTGCAGATATATTAGACAACAAATTATGCTTGACTTGACATTAGACCTAATCCATTCAAATTCAGATTTCTCAACGCCTGCCAGTCGGTAGGCGGACAACACTCCGGGCTGCTACGTGTTTTGGGTCGAAATGACAAGAAGGCCGCCTTCCAAAGATAGGTGAGGAGAAGGTTGAGTAATATTAAACAGACATATTCAATTTAGAATTAGACTTATAGTTCATATAGTAAGAAGTTGACTTCTGTTCATAGTCTGGTCCGCCATCAGCGGAGGACAAATGCTGATTCATGTGAGGTTTATCGCTCTTCTCAGACCGACTAAGTCTCTGAACAGATTCTAATTCTTCTTTATTTCAATTAGCCTTATAATTAATAATCTCAGCCATACAGTCAACACTCTCATAATAAGCATTATGTGCTTTAAGGACAGATTGAAATAACAACCAATTTCTTTTCTCCACTTGATATTGCAACCAAAAAAGATTATTTTCAACCTAAAAACTATGTGGAAAGATTGGCTCTCTTTCTCGCGGAACGAACAATACGGTATCCTCCTTTTGGTGATGCTTATTTTATTCTTGTTGGTTTTGCGTCTGATAATGCCCTTTTTTTTCAACCCTAAGGAGGATGTTTCGCCAGAGCAATACTCAAATATCGTGCAGATAAGAAAGGCCGGCCCGGCTTTGGAAGAGCCAGCTACAGACTCCGGTGGTGAAATAGAGATGACATCTTTTAATCCCAACAGTGTTTCTGTAAGCCGGTTGCAGGCAATGGGTGTTTCACCCCGGGCCATTGTTAACTGGATAAAGTACCGGGAGGCCGGAGGACGTTTTGTTTCGCCAGACGACATCCTAAAGATTTATGGAATAGACTCACTATTAGCCACCCGGATAATTCCGTTTGCCAATTTTGATGAAGAAACGAATTATCCCCGCCGAAAAACGGATGCACCCGACAAAGAAGAAGGTAAATGGCGTGCAAAAATGGCTGGAGAAACTCACACATCTTATTATGCCGCAAAAATACCACTAAATGCGGCTGGAAAAAAAAGGACAGAACAGGATCAAGACGATACTCCGGCGGTGACCGAACATCAACATTTTGTTGTAGAGATAAATGGTGCCACCCCCGATGATCTCATGAAGTTACGTGGCCTGGGACCTGTACTCTCAAAGCGAATTGTGGATTTTAGAAAGATATTGGGCGGTTTCTGGTCGGTGGAGCAGGTAAAAGAGGTGTATGGAATTACACCCGAATTGTATGAGCAGTTGGTAACCAACCTTTGTGTTGACAGTGCTAAAGTGGAGCGTTTTGAGGTGAACAGTTCTTCTCTAAGACATCTTAACAAGCATCCTTATATCAACTTTTATCAAGCTCGCGATATTGTCGAGTATCGTAAAAAGCATGGCTCCATATCCGGTACTGATGAGCTGATTCAGCTACCATCCTTTAGTCATGAAGAAATCAATCGGTTAAGACCTTACCTCGTTTTCACCGCAGATACTTTGGGTTCGAAACAATAACTATTCAAATAAGCCCCCTTTTAGAGACAAACAATCCTATCAAATTGTTTCGCCTATGAAGATTGTGTGCGCCCAATTTCCAAAACGCTTGCAGAACCGGTGTTATTGAAACAGGAAATTCAGCAGTCCCAGTCCATTTAAAAACACCATGGCGATGGCAATAGGCGCTACAAATTTGACGATGAACATAAACGGCACAATATAACGGGCCCTTTTGCCATCGGCTTCCATCTCCTGCCGCGCACTGTTTTTGCCCAACACAAATCCCACAAAAATAACTACAAAAAAACCACCCAGTGGTAAAATGATATTGGACGAAATAAAATCAAAGGCACTGAATAATTGACTATAAAGTGCACATAGGATGCCAAAAAAAGCCATGGCTCCCGTGCCTACCCAGGTTGCAGTTTTGCGCGTCATCTTTAGCTGTTCCACAAAATAGGCCACCACCACTTCGAGCAGCGAGATAGATGAAGTAAGCGCGGCAATGGAGAGCAAAACAAAAAAGAGCAGAGCAAAAAAGTATCCACCTGTCATCTGATTAAAAATATTGGGCAGGGTAACAAACACAAGCCCCGGCCCCTGACCGGGTTCCAGGCCAAATGCAAAAGCAGCAGGAAATATGGCCACACCTGCCAGCACGGCTATTATTGTATCGGCCAGTGCAACTGAAATAGCTGTACCTCCAAGGCTGTCGGACTTTCGTATGTATGACCCGTAAGTTGCCAAAACGCCCATTCCGATACTCAGGGAAAAGAATGCCTGGCCAAGGGCTTCGAGAATAACTCGTCCGTTGATGCTCGAAAAATCGGGTGAGAAAAGAAAAGCCAACCCTTTGGTGGCACCATTAAGGGTGATGGCGCGAAAATCCAACAACAGGATGATAACAAAAAGAACCGGCATTAATATCTTAGTGTACTTCTCAATCCCATTTTTTATGCCCGAGCGCACAATAAAGGCAGTTAATGCCAAAAAAACAAGGGTCCAAAACACCGGAATCCAAAGATTAACCTTTAGTGTATCAAACACTTCAATAATAGCAGATGGGCTTTTACCCGCCAGCTTGTTGGTAAAAGCCAAAAACACATAATGCAGAGTCCATCCGGCCACCACTGAGTAGAAGGCCAATATCATAAAGGCTACACCCACCCCCATAACCCCAACCAAATACCAGCGTTTTCCAGGAGCCAGCAACTTAAAGGCACCAAAAATATTGAGCCGTGCTTTGCGCCCTATCAAAAACTCAGAAATCATTACAGGTACCCCTATCACCAAGACAAAAAGGAGATAGAGTAACAAAAATGCACCGCCTCCGTTTTCTCCCAGTACGTAAGGAAATCGCCATATGTTACCCAGCCCTACAGCTGAACCGGCAACCGCAGCGAAGATTCCAAATTTACTTGAAAAGCTCTCACGTATTTCAGGATTGGAAGCCATAGAGGGAGATGATTAGAAAGGGATTAGAGATTAAGGATTAAGGATTAAGGATGAGAGAACTGAAAGCTGAAAGGGACTAGTGTTATGTCAAGCAAGAGCTGTCTCGCTCTGCGCTCACCCCCTGCCTACCCCAAGAAGGAGAGCCCCGCCCAGATGCAAAACCAATACGGCAGATTATGTTTGACCTGACACTATAATAATAATTAACGCCAGCAACAAAACGGTTAATTTTTGAGTCCACTCCGAAAAGCATTTTCTTGCCACCAAGGCTCTAAGACACAAAGATTTTTAGAGGCATAGATTGCTTATTTTTAATTCCTTATGATTCTTAGTGTCTTTGTGCCTTCGTGGCATATTTTCTTTTTTAGACTTTTCGGAGTGGACTCATTTTTAAATTTTTTGCAAGGGGGCACCAAAGACTAATTAAAAAGACCCTCGCCTAAAAAGGGAGGGTCTGAAAAACACAAATACCAGTTACAAGCGGTCGATACAATTGAGATCGTCGAAGGCAATTTTAAGGCGCTCTATAAGGGCCTCTTCACCAGCGCGTAACCATTTGCGGGGATCGTAATATTTCTTATTGGGTTTATCAGCTCCCTCGGGATTCCCAATCTGGCCTTGCAGGAAACCATGATTTTTAGCTTCGTAAGCTCTTACGCCGTCCCAAAATGCCCACTGGGTATCGGTGTCGATGTTCATCTTAACTACGCCATAACCAATAGCCTCGCGAATATCTTCGAGCGAAGAGCCCGAACCGCCATGAAACACAAAATTTACAGGTTTCTCTTTAGTTCCCAACTTTTTAGTGATGTAATCCTGCGATTTCTTCAGGATTTCGGGACGGAGCACCACGTTACCGGGTTTGTAAACACCATGCACATTTCCAAAGGAAGCCGCAATGGTAAAGTTAGGAGATATTTTGCCGAGTTCCTCGTAAGCGAAACAAACGTCTTCAGGCTGAGTATATAAAAGTGCATTGTCCATCCCGGTATTGTCCACGCCATCTTCTTCTCCGCCGGTTATGCCCAGTTCAATTTCAAGGGTCATGCCCATCTTGCTCATTCTCTTAAGATACTTTTTACAAATATCGATATTCTCCTGAATCGGCTCTTCCGAAAGGTCGAGCATATGTGAGCTGAAGAGTGGTTTTCCTGTCTCTTTAAAATGTGCTTCACCAGCATCGAGCAATCCGTCGATCCAGGGCAACAACTTCTTAGCAGCATGATCGGTATGCAAAATCACAGGTACACCATAGGATGCAGCCATAAGATGCACATGTTTGGCAGCCGCTACAGCCCCCAAAACAGCCACTTCCTGACCCTGGCCCTGGGCGCCTTTACCGGCATAGAATGCAGCACCGCCATTGGAAAGTTGAATAATTACCGGTGCTTTTACCTGCCGGGCAGCTTCCATAACGCCGTTTACCGAGTTGGAACCCACTACATTCACTGCGGGCAGTGCAAACTGGTTTTCACGGGCAATCCGAAAGACCTCCTGAAGGTCTTTTCCGGTAATGACTCCGGGCTTAACTACATCTAAAACTCGTTGTTTCATAATTGTATATATTTAATAAACTATCGTGTTATCAATCATCTTGCAACGCGATTTTATCGGGTCGATACGACAATTGCTGGTGCAAAATTAAAAATAAATTGCGAACTGTGGCATTTGCTCCGGGCTAAAAAGGATAACCAATGGCAAAATTAAAGCCTACATCGCTCCAGCTAAGGCCTCCGTTCAGCGGCACCCAACGGTTGCCGGCGTCCTGTGAGGGATCGTAGGTCTTTATCCCCATATCAACTCTAAAAATAAAGTACTTAAAATTGAAGCGAGTGCCAAACCCTGTACCCACGGCCAGTTGCCTGACAAAACTATTGAACCGGAACACACCCCCCTCGGGGGTGGTCTCCTCGCGCAATCCCCAAATATTCCCGACGTCTAAAAACAGAGCACCTTCGAGCAACCAGAACAACTTGAACCGGTACTCCATATTAAATTCCAGTTTTAAATCGGCCGTTTGGTTGTAGAATCTTAAGGTGTCGTCGTTGTAACTGCCGGGGCCCAGTCCTCTCACCGGCCAGGCCCGAACACTGTTGGCGCCGCCCGAAAAATAGCGTTTCTCGAAGGGCAGCACCTTTAAATTGCCATAGGGGACCCCTATTCCACCGAAAAAACGGTACACCATAGCACTGTTTCTATCAAGTTGACGATGAAAACGCAGATCCAGGTCTGTTTTAACATATTGAGCAAACCTTATGCCCAGCACTTCGTCGTATGGTTTTCTGCCACCTTTGCTCCACAAGGGCGAGGTCAGGTCCAACAGGTTACCTGCCGATTCAACACTGGCACGCAAATACCAAAAATCGGTATTTTCACCCAGCGTTTGCTGATTAAAAAGGAAGGAATAGCTCATATCCAAAATCAGGTGGTCTTCGTAGGAGTAGCGCAAAAAAGAATCTTCAATACGCTCCCAAAAGGAATCCTCCACCTTGGGGATATTCACCAGGTTAAACTCAATGGGATAGAGCCAATGGGTGACGTAGCGGGACGACCTCCAGGTGTAACCCATACGGGCATTGGCAATGGTGCGGGTATAATCGGGACGGTACTGATAATTATAGGCCAGCGAAAGGGTTGTTTTAGGGTTGTACCTTTGCCGGAAACGCTCAATCCTGAAGGGAATCCAAAATTTGGGTACTACAATAGAAGCCTCAGCACTGGATTCCAGCGTATTAAATGCAGTTTGAGAAGAACTCAGAAATTGATTTTCGCGAGCCAGGCGGGTGTTTAGCGAAAAGAGCTCGCCCCCTTTAAAAAAATTTTTATGTTGATAGGTAAAACTACCGGCAGCGCCTAGATTGCCCGATGAGTTGGTGCCCTCCAAATCCACCGAATAGGACTGATACTTGCCCGGTGACAATCGAATGACACAATCCAACAGCTTTTCTCCTGCCGGACTTTGTTCTCCTTCAATTTCCCTGAACCGTACATTAATGTACTTGAAAAGTCGTAAACTACTTAGTAGCTGATGCGTACGCTCTACCAAAGCGGCATTAAACAGATCGCCCGGCACGATGTAATTCGAATTGGTAAGCAGTGATGGCTTAAAGGGCAATTTGCCCTGATGTATAATGATGCAATCCTGAAAATCGAGGGTATCCAGATCAGATGTACCTGCCGGGTCGTCCATTAAAAAATCGCTGGTGCCCAGCCCCACATGAAACAGCACCTTCCTGATCCGGTATTGCTGATGATGGGCCGAATCGGTAGTTCCAGGCTCTTGTACAGGCGGGATTACAAACAGCGAATCGTTTACGCGATAGCGGCCCACTGTACTGTCGGATAAAAAATAGATATACTCTTCGCTGAAGGAGAAGTAGCCCCGGTTGCGTAGTGCCTTGGTAATACGTTGCCGCTCCCGGTCGTGCAGTTCAACGGTAAAGGGGCGTCCGGCTTTCAGAAGCGTATGGATAGTGTCTCTGTTAACAACAGTTACCAGGCTGTCGTCCTTCACCATAATATCAACCCGGTTGAGGCGATATCGCGGGCCGGATTTGATGGTATAAGTAACTTTGGCCTTTTTATTTGAGCGAAACACCACCGTATCTTCCACCTCTGCCCTGAAATAACCTTTATTTGCCAGAAACAATGACAACTGCTGACTGGACTGATCCATTAAAAAGGGATCAAAAATAACAGGCTCCTCACCAATACGACGCAGCCATTTGTTAAATCCTTTGGTATCGTCCCTGCCTGAAAGGTTGTAGAGTCCCAGATACAGCTTCCAGAATCCTAATATTGTAAGATTTTCGTGCTGGCGTACAAAAGGTTTAAGCTCGTCTCGTTTTACGGCTCGTGCCTTATTATTAATACGAACACTTGTGAGCAGATGCTCCCCTTCGGGGACATATCTGGTGGAACGGCATCCGGCAAAAACAAGCAACAACAAAAAAACACCCCAAAAAGTACCGGACTTTATTATTGTATGCCCCATAAATCTATAACCTTATACGATTCACTATAATATGAAGAAGGTTTTTCTCCTCTCTTTTTCATAGTTTTGCAAAGATGGTGATTTGTTATTAAAATTGATAATTATAAGCAGTGTTTATGGACATGGATTCAAGAATCAAAAAAAAACAGATTCGTTCACTGACTCAAAAAAAATATCGTGATCGCTGGTCAATGTTTGTCGCGGAGGGTCCCCGGCTGGTTAACGATTTATTAAAGGCCGGAATGATGCCTCAATTGGTTCTTACCAGCGATTTACAAACGATTGGGAATCCTGACCTTATCGAGAACATTCAAATAATTACAGATGAGGAATTAAAGAAAGTAAGCCTCTTAAAAACACCTCAAAAAATAGTGGCTGTTTTCGATAAACCACTATGGCCCCTAAGCCACAAGCGTCCGGACAACGATTTGACCCTTTGCCTGGACGGCATTCAGGATCCCGGAAACCTGGGCACCATTATGCGGCTGGCCGACTGGTTTGGACTCTCGCCTATTGTTTGCAGCCCCGACACTGCGGATGTTTTTAACCCCAAGGTGGTGCAGGCATCTATGGGAGCCGTGGCAAGGGTTCAGGTAATTTATGCTCCCCTTGCCAGCTTTTGCCGGAAAGTCAATGAGGAGCAGAACCTTCCGGTTTTTGGCACCTTTATGGAAGGCGAAAATATCTACACCACTCCCCTGCCGGAAAAGGCCCTCATTATAATGGGCAACGAAGGTGTCGGCATCCGGCCTGAAGCGGCGGCTGTCGTTACCCGGCGTATAACTATTCCTGCCTTCGCTCAGCACCGGGATGCCGTGCCCGAATCGCTCAATGTTGCAGTGGCAGCAGCCATTGTATGCTCCGAGTTCAAAAGGCAAATATTTTCCGTTCTTACTCAAAATAAAAGGTAAACACAAACAACCGCGAAGTTAAGCGATCGAGCACTCCGGTGAATCGTACATCTTCAGGCTCGCCCAGACCGGCGGGATCGAGCATATTGCGAAGCCCCACGGACATCTTAGCTTCGGTGGAGAGCCTGAAATAGGTAAGGTACATATCCAGACCGGCGCCAAACTCCAGGTATAGATCGGTTGACTTCAGCAGAAGCCCGTCTTTCTTGCTCTTTGCCAAATCAATTCGCGGATTAATTCCACCCACTAAATAGGGCTTTACATTGGTCATTCGGGCTCCATTGAATTTTAAAAGCAGTGGAAATTCAAGAAAAGTAGATTTCAGCTCCAGAGGTTTATCGTCTTTTTCCCCGTCGGTGATAAACCACAAATCGCGCTGCCCAAAGCTGATCCCCGGCAAAAAACGAAGATTAAAGTACCGGTTGAGCCGAAGACTGGATACAATGCCAATGTTAAGGCCGGGATTGAGATTAACCACCTCCCCGTAACGACCCATCACCGACTCGTCCCTATCCTCGAGCGGCTTATGAGTGACCTTGAAGTCCATGGTATTTACTCCGATGAGAAATCCAAAATGCAACGGACGCTCATCGAAGCCGGGCAGATTAGGCATCTTTTTTTCAGCCCTCTGGGCCGTAGAAAAAAGTGAAGCAAACAACAACAGAAAAACTAATAGTGTTCTCAATGATCTAAAGTTTTTAAAAAAACGACTGTCTTCCTATTTTATTGTTGTTACTTTTTTTCTGCCAGATAAATGGTGGCAATCCCAAATGTTTGGGGCATGGTTTTTATAGGCACCAGACCGCATTGAAGCAAAAGCTGCTCAAATTCAGTGCCTTCAGGAAAAGCCTGCACCGATGTGGGAAGATAACTGTAGGCAGCCTTGTCTTTAGATATTAAGCCACCCCACCAGGATAAAATATGGGTAAAATAAAAATTATAAAGTTGTTTAAATGGAGGCTTGCGGGGAGTTGAAAGTTCTAAAACCACCAATCTTCCACCAGGTTTCAGAACCCGGGCCATTTCAGACAACCCTTTATTCAGATCCTCGAAATTACGAACTCCAAAAGCCACCATTACCGCGTCGAAGGAAGATTTTTCGAATGGGAGGTTTTCAGAGTCGGCCTTCTGCAGGTGAATGGTATGCTGCCTGCCACGCTTTAAAATCTTTTGTCCGGCTATCTTCAACATCTCCTCCGAGATGTCCACGGCATGTATCCCCATCGGCTTAATCCTGCAAGCCTCCAGGGCCAGATCGCCCGTTCCAGTGGCCACATCTAATATCAACGGGGCCTCTAAGCTGGCTAAGAGATTAACAGCCCGTTTACGCCACAACCTGTCAATACCAAACGACAGCCAATGGTTGAGCGAATCGTAACTGGGAGCGATGCTGTTGAACATCGACTCTACCTGTTCCTTTTTGGAGTCTTCGCTTTGCAGATATGGCTTAACCTTTTCCATCCGCCCAATTCTTCAAACGCTCTTCAAATACCCTTTTCATCTCACCAATAAATCCGAAGGATTCATCATCCACTCTTACCTCGCCTTTTGTTACATGGCCCAGAATGGAGAAGGGCACTTCGCATCCTACCATATAATCCACAAAGTCATCATGCTTTTCGGGCGAAACGGAAACCACCACTCTTCCCTGAGCTTCCCCAAACAAAAAGGCATCCTTACGAATTTCAGCATCGGTGGTAATATCAAACCCAAACTCCAGTGGCAAAGCACTTTCAAGCAATGAAAAGAAGAGGCCTCCATTTGAGACGTCGTGTACCGACCGCACCAACTCTTTTTCAATCACACCCGAAATGGCTTCATTCACCTCTTTCTCCTGGTCGGGACTAAAGAAAGGGGCCCGCGAGATGTCCACACCGTGCACCCGATGTAAATATTCCGAACCGTTCACATCCTCTTTTGACCGGCCAATAATAAAAATCATATCCCCTTTGTGCTTAAAGAAAAGAGTGGTGTGGCGGTCGGTATTGCATATTAACCCCACCATACCTACCACAGGCGAAGGAATAACGGGTTTGATGAGTCCACCTTCCGAACGCTGATTGTAAAAGCTTACATTGCCACTAATTACCGGTAGGTCGAAAAAGGTACAGGCATCGGCCAGGCCTCTTACCGAATCCACAAAATCGGCATATGCTTCGGGGTCGTATGGATTTCCAAAATTCAGACAATCGGAAACTGCCAACGGGCGTCCACCTGCACAGATGATGTTACGCACGGCTTCGGCTACGGCAATGCGGGCCCCGTTATAGGGATCGGAAGTAAAATGGGAAGGATTGCTGTCAATGGTGGCCAGCAACCCCTTTTTGCCACTGTTAATATCCACGATGCTGGCATCGGAAGGGAAGTTGGCACTTTCATTTTCCTTTTGCGTGTTCCGGGCAAATTGCTGAATCAGCCACTTCTTGGAGGCAATGTTCAACGACCTCATCATCTTATCCACCACAGCCGGGTAATGGTCGGGCTCGGGCAGTTCCTCCACATTATAGCTTTCGGGCAATACCCGTTGATGAGCAACGGCTCGCTCGTAAACAGGAGAAAACTCACCCAACCCCAGATATTTGGCTGGAAATTGAGCCAGCACTTCGTTCTCTCTCAGGCACTTGAACAGGCCGCTGTCGTTTACCAGTCCTATCACCCCCATTGAGAGCTGATGTTCATCGGCCAGTGCCTGAATCATCTCCTGATTTTCAGGCGTGAAACACACCAGCATTCGACCCCAGGTTTCGGAGACCAGAATTTCATGCACCGACAGATCTTTTTCGCGCAACGGGACACCCTCCACCATAAAATCAACCCCACTGTTACCACGGGCAGCCATTTCGGTAAGCGCTCCTGCCAAGCCCTGGGCACCAACAGATTGAACGCCGGTTACGAGTTTGTTTGAAATCAGTTTCTTAAGAATCCGGTGCAGTTGTTTCTCAACTTCAATATTGCGCATCTGATCGGCTGAGATGCTTTTTACAGAGGAATCTGAAATTAAATCGGCTTCAAAGGCGTCGCCATCAATGCCGTCGCGGCCCGTTGGAACACCAATCACCGCCACAAGGTTGCCAACGCCCGAGGCAACCGCCGACATGAGTTCGTCTCTTTTGGCCACACCAATGGACATAGTATTTACGATGGGACTTGAATTGAAGCCCTTATTAAAATAGACCTCACCGCCCACCACAGGCACATCGAAACCTTTCTCGAAATCGATAATACCATTGATCACTTCCGAGAAAAGCCAGCGGGCGGTATCACGCGAAGGGTCGCCAAAACGAAGAGAGTTGAGCAAGGCCACAGGCCGGGCACCCATGGAGAAAATATCGCGGTTTACCACTCTCGCACCGGTAGAGGCGCCCAGGCGGGGTTGAACCGCACAGGGATGGTTGTGCGACTCCAGCTTAAATACCGCTACCTCACCATCACCAATATCCACTACGCCAGCACTCTCCTTGCCAGCCTCAACAATTACATGATTCGCTTTTTTAGGCAAAAGATTGAGCCATTTTCGCGAGTTTTTATAACTTGCATGCTCCGACCAAAGGAGTGAAAACAATTCAATTTCGAGTTTATTAGGCAAACGGCCTAAAATAGTTTTGATCTTATCAAATTCCTCTGATGTGAGATTTAAAATATCTGTATCAGTCAGAAAGGTTTCCGGTGTAGAGGCCATAGTTTATGAACTTTAAACAGGGTAATAATGTCGTATCCAACGATTTTGAAAAGGCTTGCTTCACTGAATCATCAGATATTTTAGTTTTGAAAATTATAAAAAATTATCCACATTACAAATTTGAGGGGAAAAATGGGGCTGGAAGCGGGAAGGGAAAAAGGATTAAGGATTAAGGATTAGAGCTTAAAGAGGTGAAAAGTAAAAGGTAAAAGGTAAAAAGTAAAAGATAAACAGTAAAAGATAAACAGTGAAAACATCAATCTTTTTTGTCAATCATTTTCCTTCAATCTTTAATCAATTTTTTTCAAACATGGAAGACGGAAGACAAGCACCAGTGGTACAGCATTATAGTAGAAACGAAATACAACAACTTTTAAAAATTTAACCGCATGAACGAACATTTAAAGAACAAAACAGCTCTTGTAACAGGGGCTACCTCAGGTATTGGCAGGGCATGTGCCGTAATGCTGGCTCGCAATGGTTATAATTTAATAATTACCGGCCGAAGAAAAGAGCGCCTTGCAGAATTGGCGCAAAAAATTGAAACCAAAAACATCCAGATCAAAATTCTATGCTTTGATGTGCGGGAGCGGGCGGCTGCAAAACAGGCCTGGGATTCACTGGATAAGAGTTGGCAGGATATTGACCTGTTGATTAATAATGCCGGACTGGCTGCCGGTGCTAATCCCATTGAAGAGGGAGACTGGGACGACTGGGAACAGATGATCGATACCAACGTAAAGGGGCTTCTGACCATGAGTCAATTGGTAATACCGGTTATGGCAGCAAAAAAAGGGGGACACATCATTAATGTGAGCTCCATTGCAGGCAGCGAAGTATATGCCAACGGCAATGTATATTGCGCCACCAAGCACGCCGTGGCGGCGCTCACCAAAGGTATGCGCATTGATCTGCTGAAATATCATATAAAAGTATCCTCCATTTCACCGGGCATGGTTGACACGGAGTTCTCCCTTGTGCGCTATCACGGCGATAAGAGCAGCGCCGATAAGGTGTATGAGGGACTCACGCCCCTGTCGGCTGAGGATGTAGCCGAAGCTGTTGAATTTATGGTTACCCGCCCGGGCCACGTGAACGTAAACGATATGTTGCTGATGCCCACGCAGCAAGCGAGTGCGGTATATAATTACAGAAAACAATAGAGATGCGCCTTAGCGCATCTCTATTGTTTTCTTATTTTATCTTACCGGGTACTTCTTAAAAAACTCTCTGGATTTCATTAGGAAATCGACATACTGACCCCGTTTATAGGCGAAAGGCTCCTTGATACGGGCATGGGATAATTTACCACGAAAATCGTCGATTGAGGTGTACTCTTTCTGCTTCATCCATTCGGTTAAATCGTCCAGCATTTTGGTAATTTGATCCACTCCATTACGGTAAATCGCGCTCACCACCTGCACTGTATCGGCGCCTGCCAGCAGGGCAGCAATTACGTCCTCTCCGTCTAAGATGCCGGTATTGGCACAGATGCTGCTCCGTATCTGCCCGCTTAACAGTCCTGCATATCTGAGCGACAACCTGCTGTCTCCTTTATGGCTGAGGTTGTAGGGCATTTGCATGACCTCGTCGTAAACATTAATATCGGGCTGGAACAATCTGTTAAAAAGCACAAACCCATCGGCACCATGTTCGCTCATCCGGTGGATAACCTCCAGCGAATTTGTATAGTACGGGCTTAATTTTACTGAAACGGGAATTTTAATTTTCTCTTTCACCTTTTCCAGGATGCGCATGCGTGATTCTTCAATATCTGCAGCTGTTTTTAGGGGATCGGTTATGGTGGCATAAAAGTTAAGCTCCAAACCATCTACCCCTGTATCGGCCAAATAACCGGCATACTCCACCCAACTGCTGTCGTAAATACAATTAAGGCTGGCAAAAAGAGGTATAGAGAGCGATTTTTTCAAAGCTTTTACATCCATAAGGTGTGCTTTGGGGCCCGAGTGCTCGATTTTGGGAAAAAGATTGATCATTTCGGCATTGCGGTCTTCATATTCACTCAAATCGTCCTCCAGCTCAGCTGCTTCGAGATGCAATTGCTCCTCAAACAGCGATTTATAAACAATTGCACCTGCCCCCGCCTCTTCCAGTTTTTTAACCATTTTGGAATCGGTCACCAAATTACTGGCCCCCACTATGATTGGGTTCTTCAGGGGAACACCCATGTAAAAAGTTTTTAAATTCATAATTTTAAGTCGTTTATAAAGGTTAATGTAATTGTAATACGAAAAAATGATGCAAAAAAACGCTTAACCTGATTAATTCATGAGTTTTCGTGATGAGATGGTCAAATATCAAAAAATATAAGCAGTGACAAGATAGTCAAAAAAAGGCTGCTTCCAGAAAGAAAGCAGCCTGCAATAATAAAAAGTCAGAGTTATTCAATAGGTGCATACACCATTTCGGAATGACGCTTATAGGTGTTGTAACGCCATTTGGCATTTTCCTCGGCAGCCTCAAATAACTCTTTGGCCTGCTGTGGGAATGCCTTAACGAGAGCAGAATAACGCACCTCTCCCATCAGGAAATTCTGAAACTTACTCCAATCGGGTTCTTTTGAGTCCAGCTGAAACGGATTTTTGCCCTGCTCTTCCAACAAGGGATTGAAACGGTAGAGATGCCAATAGCCACTCTGCACGGCCAGCTTAGCTTCCTGTTGGGAGGCAGCCATGCCTGCTCTCAATCCATGATTGATACAGGGAGAGTAAGCGATAATGAGTGACGGGCCCGGGTAGGCTTCGGCCTCTTTAACCGCTTTGAGAAATTGTGGCTGACTGGAGCCCATAGCCACCTGAGCCACATATACATAACCATAGGTGGTAGCCATCAGACCCAAATCTTTTTTTCTCACCTTCTTACCCGAAGCGGCAAACTTGGCCACTGCTCCAATGGGGGTAGATTTGGATGCCTGTCCGCCCGTGTTTGAATATACCTCGGTATCCAACACCAGGATATTCACATTCTTACCAGAGGCAATTACGTGATCGAGTCCACCGTAACCGATGTCATAGGCCCATCCGTCGCCGCCAAAAATCCAAACCGATTTTTTAACCAGATAGTCTTTCAAGCTCAAAATTTCTGCAGCCACTGCATGTTGCTCATTGGCAAGAGTATCTACCACATTGCGTGAAACCTCACGCGTTTTCTGCGAATCCTCTTTGGCTTCAATCCAGGCTTCAAAGGCGGCTTTGGTCTCCTGATTCACCTCATTGAGAGCACCTTTCATACGTAGCTCAATACGATCGCGCAACTTCTCAACGCCTATAAACATACCCAGTCCATATTCGGCATTGTCTTCAAACAAAGAGTTGGCCCAGGCAGGTCCCTGTCCCTCCTGATTGGTACAATAAGGCGTTGCCGGTGCCGAAGCTCCATATATAGAAGAACAGCCGGTAGCGTTGGCAACCATCATCCGGTCGCCATACAGTTGTGTAATAAGCTTGATGTAGGGCGTTTCGCCACAACCGGCACAGGCCCCGGAGAACTCGAACAACGGCGTGGCAAACTGCGATGCCTTCACGTTCAGATCTTTGGGTGTGATATTGTCTTTTACCGACACTTTTTCTACCATATAGTTCCAACGCTCCACTTCGCCCATCTGACTTTCGAGGGGCTCCAAAATCAGTGATTTTACTTTGGTAGGACACACATCGACACAAACCCCGCAACCGGTGCAGTCGAGGGCCGAAACCTGAATGCGATAGGCAAGGCCGTCGAAACCTCTGCCGACAGCTTTTTTGGTCACCGTTCCTTCAGGAGCTGCTGCCTGCTCCTCGTCGTTGAGAAGATACGGGCGGATGGCTGCATGGGGACAAACGTAAGCACACTGGTTACACTGAATACATTCGTCGGCCTGCCACTCAGGCACATTCACTGCAATACCGCGCTTTTCATAAGCGGTGGTTCCGGACGGAAATGTTCCATCTTCGCGACCTATAAAAGCGCTCACCGGCAGGTCGTCTCCTTTTTGAGCGTTGATGGGGAATACAATATTCCGAATGAATTCGGGAATATCGGTGCCATTTGTTGCAGGCGCGGGTTTAGCTTTGGCCCAATTAGGGGGAACTTCCACTTTTATTACATTTCCACCCTCCTCGACAGCCTTAAAGTTCATATTTACAATATCCTCTCCTTTACGGCCAAACGACTTCACAATGAATTTCTTCATTTGATCCACTGAATCCTCGTAAGGAATTACTTCGGATATTTTAAAAAAGGCAGATTGCATAATGGTATTGGTGCGGTTACCCAAACCAATCTCCTCGGCAATTTTAGTGGCATTAATAATGTAGAAATTAATCTCATTTACAGCCATGTACTGTTTCATCTCTGCCGGCAAACGATTGCCAGTCTCCTTTTCGTCCCAGATGCTGTTCAGCAAAAAGGTGCCACCTTTTTTCAAGCCCTTAAGCATATCGTATTTTCCCAGATAGGATGGCACGTGACAGGCCACGAAGTCGGGTGTATTCACCAGATAGGAGGAACGAATGGGTTTATCACCAAAGCGCAGGTGAGAAATGGTAATCCCGCCCGACTTTTTAGAGTCGTAAGCGAAGTACGCCTGTGCATACTTATCGGTATTGTCACCGATAATCATGATTGAGTTTTTGTTAGCCCCAACTGTGCCATCCGACCCCAGCCCGTAAAATTTACCGGCAAAGTTTCCTTTGGGTGCAAGATTAATCTCCGGTTTAAGTGGCAGTGAGGTAAAAGTCACATCGTCCACAATACCCAGGGTGAAATAGTTTTTAGGTTCTTTCATTTTCAGATTATCGAACACGGCCATGATTTGCGATGGCGTTGTGTCCTTGGAAGAGAGTCCATAGCGACCACCCACCACCAGTGGAGCATTTTCTCTTCCGTAAAACAGCTCCCGAACATCTAAATAAAGCGGCTCGCCATTGGAACCCGGCTCTTTGGTCCTGTCCAGAACGGCTATACGCTTACAACTCTTTGGGAAGGCCTCCATAAAATACTTCGCCGAAAACGGACGGTAAAGGTGAACTGCTATCAGGCCGGTTTTTTCACCCTTCTCGTTCAGGTGGTCCACCACCTCTTTAATGGTATCGGTAACCGAACCCATCGCCACAATTATATTCTCAGCATCTTCGGCTCCATAATAATCAAAGGGCCGGTATCTGCGTCCGGTAATTTCCGAGATCTTGTCCATATAATGAGCTACGATATCGGGCAGGGCATTGTAAAAGGGGTTGGCAGCCTCGCGCGTCTGGAAATAGATATCGGGATTTTGGGCGGTACCACGGGTCACCGGCCGTTCGGGATTCAGCGAAGAATCGCGGAATCGTTGAAGCGCTTTACGGTCGAGCAGAGGCTCCAGCTGCTCCATATCGAGGCGTTCAATCTTTTGAATTTCGTGTGAGGTACGGAATCCATCAAAGAAGTGCATAAAGGGAATGCGGCTTTTAATGGCCACCAGATGGGCCACTGCAGCCAGGTCCATCACCTCCTGAACACTTCCGGTGGCCAGCATGCCGAAGCCGGTTTGCCGGGTGGCCATCACATCACTGTGGTCTCCAAAGATAGAGAGCGCCTGAGCGGCCAGACTGCGGGCAGTGACGTGAAACACCGCGGGCAACAGTTCACCCGAGATTTTATACATATTGGGGACCATCAGCAGCAGTCCCTGCGAAGCCGTAAAGGTAGAGGTTAATGCACCGGCTTGCAGTGAGCCATGCAGGGCACCGGCTGCGCCACCCTCCGATTGCATCTCTTCGACTTTAACTGTTTCTCCAAAGATATTCTTCCGACCGTTAGCAGCCCACTCATCAATGTGCTCGGCCATGGTAGAAGAGGGAGTAATGGGATAGATGGCAGCCACCTCGCTGAACATGTAAGCGATGTGGGAAGCGGCGTAATTCCCATCACAGGTAATGAACTTTCTTGTTTTAACCATTTTGCAATTCTCCTATTTGGTTTATAATGAAATAACTATCTGTTTATCAATTAATACAAAAATCCAAAGAGCCACAACGGTATGTGTCGTCCGGTGCCGGTCTCTAACATGTCGCGGGCATAATAGCCCTGGCCATTACCGGTGTCTTTATCGTCGAGACTCCGGCCTCCCACATGAAACATCAGGTTTTGGTTGACGCGAAAATCGGCCTCTTTGCAATAATTTATGGTATTGACGGAGCCCGTTTGATTGTAAAAAAATGTTTTATGCAAAACATCGGTCTCCACCTCTCCCTGCGACATGGAGAAGACCAGATTGGGATTCTGAAGATATATAGTTGCCGGTTTTTTAAGTGGCATGGGCTCATCTTCGTACAATAGATGAATCAATCTCCCCTGCCTCAGATAATTCAGATAATTCATCACCGTGGCCCGGCTGGTAGCTACCTCGTTGCTCAACTTACTGATATTGGGCTGTTGGGGAACCGACCTACCCACAATATAGAGCAGCTTTCTCAATTTTGGCAAATACTTCAACTCTATCTGCTGCAGATAACTGATATCTATTTCAAGCACCAGATTGACGTTTTTTATCAGATTCTCTAAAAAGTTTTGCTTCTCCAGGAAAAAAGGGTAAAAGCCGTGGTGCAAATAATCGGTAAAATAGGCCAGAGGCTTTACCTTTTCGACTACTGCAGCCGCTATTTCATAGTGATTCTCAATAAGTTGATTAAGAGTACAGGGTGCAAACTGCTGTCCGGTTTTCAGATTAAGATACTCTCTGAAACTGAATCCCTCCAACGAATAAACTGCCATACAATCTTTAAGCGGGGAATCGTCTTCCTCTAACTGCATTAAGGGGGAACCACTGGCAATGATGTGCAGATCGTCAAAATGATCGTAACAATACCGGAGCTCACCGGCCCACCGGGGATATTTATAAACCTGATCTAACAAGAGGGCTTTGCCGCCTGTTTTCCTGAATTCATCGGCAAAATCAACCAGGCTGTTTTCAGAGAAATGAAAATTGTTCAAATTTACATAAAGGCAGGACTTATCATATCCGAAAACAGTTTTGGCATAATGGAGTAAGAAGGTAGTTTTTCCCACGCCCCGTGCTCCCTGGATACCAATTAAACGGTGACTCCAGTCAACTCTGTGCATTAATTGCCGGGTTACGGGAGCCTCCAGATGATGAAGTAAATATTGGTGAGTTTTTAAAAATGCCTGCATCTCAATTATAATATCATCAGGCAAAGTTAAGCAATGATATGATGGATTTGCTATTTACGAATTACATTTTGAGCAAAACATTGTTATTTATAACTATTAAAAATAAGAGAGGCAGTTGGAAGCAGGGTGGAAGAATGCCTGCCTGCCGATAGGCAGGGAAAGATGGAAGGTGGAAAGGTGGAATAGCTCCGGCATTGCCGTCGGCAAGCAAATGGCGACCGAGGGCGAGTGGTACTATGATAGAAGGCATTTTAATTTAGTAACCTGTAAGCGATTTGAAACCGCTTACAGGTTACGATGGGATCCTATTCGGCATTCATTGAGATGAGAAACTCTTCGTTGGACTTGGTTTTCAGCATCCGGTCTTTTAAGAACTCCATGGCTTCAATGGAGTTCATGTCGGAGAGATAGTTGCGTAAAATCCATATTCTGTTGAGGCTTTCTTTATCCAACAGCAGGTCTTCGCGCCGGGTACTGGAAGCATTGAGATCCACAGCAGGGTAAATGCGTTTATTGGAAAGACGGCGGTCTAACTGAAGCTCCATATTGCCGGTTCCCTTAAACTCTTCAAATATCACCTCGTCCATTTTAGAACCGGTGTCGATAAGTGCAGTGGCTAAAATGGTAAGCGAACCACCTCCTTCGATGTTGCGTGCAGCCCCGAAGAATCGTTTGGGTTTATGCAATGCATTGGCATCCACGCCACCCGACAGCACTTTCCCCGAAGCGGGAGAAACGGTATTGTAGGCACGAGCCAAACGGGTAATTGAGTCCAGAAGAATAACCACATCGTGTCCGCATTCGACCAGTCGTTTGGCTTTTTCAAGCACTATGTTGGCCACCTTCACGTGGCGGTCGGCAGGTTCGTCGAAAGTAGATGAAATAACCTCGGCATTTACACTTCGTGCCATGTCGGTAACTTCCTCAGGCCGTTCGTCAATGAGCAAAATAATCATGTAAACATCGGGATGGTTGGAGGCAATGGCATTGGCTATCTCCTTCAGCAGCACGGTTTTACCAGTTTTGGGCTGCGCCACAATTAATCCACGCTGTCCTTTACCTATGGGTGCGAACATGTCAACCACGCGGGTAGAAATGTTGCTTCTTACACCGGCAAGATTGAATTTATCATCGGGGAAAACCGGCGTCAGATGGTCAAAAGGAACACGGTCGCGCACATAATCGGGTGTTCGTCCATTGATGGATTCTACCTTTATAAGCGGGAAGTATTTCTCGCCCTCCTTGGGAGGCCGGATACTACCCTTTACCAAATCGCCTGTTTTGAGACCAAAGAGTTTGATCTGGGACTGCGACACATAAATGTCATCGGGCGAATTAAAATAGTTGTAATCCGACGACCGCAAAAAACCATACCCGTCGGGCATGATTTCGAGTACACCTGAGGCAGTTACGATTCCCTCAAACTCATAGGCTTTGTCGTTTCGGTGATCCTGTTGACCTTTCCGCTCGTAATTCTTTCGCTGATGTGCAGGCTGGTTATCCTTAGCTGGCGTAGTATCCTTCTGAGCCTTATCTTTAGGGGCGGGAGGGGGTGCAGGCACCTTGGAGGCTTGCTTGTCGCCACGGCTCCATTTTCCCTGCTGACGCGACTGCGATGAATCGGCCTTATCGGTATCTGCTGCAGGAGAGGATTCATTTCGCGTGGGTGGGGGGGTGTCGGGAATAATATCTTTGTGCAGACGAACAGGCACTTCCTGACGGGGTTTCTGTCCCTGTCCATCCTGTTGGTCAACCCGGGGAGCTTGTTTTTTGTCGGCTGTCAGTGCCTCCTCTTTTGCCACTGGTTCTTTAACCTTCGAATCTTGAACAGAAGATGAGGACGTTTCCTGCTTTTGAGCGGGCTTCTGAGATTCAGCGGCTTTTTTGGATGGCCGACCACGGCGCCTATTTTCATTTCTTACTGGTTCTGAAGCCCTGGAAGGTTGGTTTGTCCTGCCGGAATCCTGAATAGCCTGCTCATCAAGAATTTTGTAGATGAGGTCCTGCTTCTTATATGACTCTACCCGGCGAATGCCCATATCTTTGGCAATCAGACGAAGATCAAGAAGCAACTTGCTGTTTAACTCTAAAATATCATGCATATTTGAAATTTACGAAAAGTATTTCTATAATTGAAGTAGGAAAAGGGTTACGAAAGAGGTTGTTCGAACAGCCATTATGATGTAAAAACTTAATAACAAACTTATTATATAGCCCGGAAACTTTTTTTGAGTGTACCTGTCCGGCAAACGAACGGCCAAACGGAGGTTGTAAAACATGGCAAATTTAAACTATTTTGATTAAAACAACAAATTTAAGATGGATAAGTGCTTAATTTAAAAAACCAACCCGATTTTAAACAGCATTCAAAGTTTTTTGTTATCATTACAGCACTTAAGCATAAACCTTTGACCTGTTTAATATGAGACAACTTAAAATCACCAAACAAGTTACCAACCGGGATGCCCCTTCGCTGGATAAGTATCTTCACGAAATAGGTAAAGTTGAATTGATTTCTGCTGAACAGGAAGTTCTTCTGGCAAAGAAAATAAGAAAAGGCGACAATGAAGCACTTACGAGGCTCATAAATGCCAATCTTAGATTTGTTGTGTCGGTTGCCAAGCAATATCAGAATCAGGGTCTTAGCCTTCCCGATCTAATCAACGAAGGCAATCTGGGTCTGATAAAGGCCGCTCAAAGATTCGACGAAACCCGTGGTTTTAAATTCATCTCCTATGCTGTTTGGTGGATTCGCCAATCTATTTTACAGGCATTGGCCGAACAATCCCGCATTGTACGACTCCCGCTGAACAAGATTGGCTGCATTAATAAAGTGAATAGCGCCTTTGCAAAATTAGAGCAGGAGTTTCAGCGTGAGCCTACCACTCACGAAATCGCAGACATACTTGACCTGGCCCCCAAAGATGTAAAAGATGCACTGAAAATATCTACCCGTCACATTTCAATGGACGCTCCTCTTAGGCCGGAAGAAGAAAACACCCTTTATGATGTGTTGCTGGCTTCGGATACGTTAAACCCCGATGCCGCACTGCTGGATGAATCGCTGAAAAAGGAGATTGACCGTTCACTTAATACACTGTCGTCCAGAGAATCAGATATTATCAAACTCTATTATGGACTGAACAATGAGCCTCCCTACTCGCTGGAGGAGATAGGTAAGTTATTTAATTTAACCCGCGAACGGGTGCGCCAGATAAAAGAGAAGGCCATTAAGAGACTGAAACACACCTATAGAAGCAAGATTTTGCGCAATTATTTGGGCGAATGAAAAAGGCTGAAAGATTAAAGAGTTGTGGGTTGCGAGTTGTGGGTTGCGAGTTCAACCTCTGAACTCTGAACCCTGAACCCTGAACTCTGAACCCATAAAAACCCCCCAAAAACTATGATAAAAATGGTAGCACCCTCTATGCTGGCGGCCGATTTTTCGAATCTTTCCAAAGAGGTCGAGATGGTGAATAAAAGTGAGGCCGACTGGTTTCATCTCGACATTATGGACGGTGTTTTTGTTCCCAACATATCTTTTGGTTTTCCGGTAGTAAAGGCTATTAGTAATTTAACGCAAAAACCTCTGGATGTGCACCTTATGATTGTGCATCCCGAAAGATATATAGATGCCTTTAAGGAGGCGGGCGCTGATTGGCTGAATGTGCATTTCGAGGTGAGTCCTCATCTGCACCGAACGGTGCAGTCCATTAAGAAAGCGGGCATGAAGGCAGGCGTCACTCTTAATCCACATACACCGGTAGCGATGCTCGTTGACATTGTGGCAGACCTTGACCTGGTGCTTCTGATGTCGGTGAATCCCGGCTTTGGCGGCCAGTCGTTTATCGAAAACACCTATGCAAAAGTTGAAGAGTTGAAGAACCTGTTGCTCCTGAAAAACAGCCGGGCTCTTATTGAGGTGGACGGCGGTGTGGATAATACCAATGCCGCCAAACTTTACAAAACAGGCGCCGATGTGCTGGTGGCCGGAAGCTTTGTTTTTAATGCCAGCGATCCGGCACATGCCATCCGGCAGTTAAAACAGGCAGGCAAAGAATGAAAGTTGCACGATTTTTGTTATCTTTGTATCCACTTACCTTTTATGGGGCTGACATGGATTTGACAGCATGGTAAAGAGGTATGTAAGCATGCCGAGCGTTGTGAAGCTGGCTCGTAAATCCCAGGGCTCAACCTTTATAACTGGCGAAAACAACTACGCTCTTGCTGCGTAACCGAATAACAGTAGGTTAGGCTTAATCCCGACTCCAGGAGCCGGGACGAGACATCTTCCGGATGCCATCGTTTTGGGGCTATCCGATCAGAAGGTGCAGGAAACCGAAACTAGCCTGAAGTCTGCTCTGTGCCTCAGGTAAAATTTAAGGAGCTAAGGTTTGGTTCGGGTGCCGCTACCCATGCCCTACCCTACAATTAAGAAGCGGATAAGCATGTAGAAAGCATACAGCTTCCTTGTTTGGACCGGGGTTCGATTCCCCGCAGCTCCACTTTTTAGGAATCAAACGAAACCAAAAGACTGTAAATGCACTGATTTACAGTCTTTTTTGTTTTTTAGCCCTACAAAATAAATCAAACAAAACCATATACCTGGTGAGCAATTCGGTTAACAAATCCATTCAAGCAATCTGTTAACCGAATTTTCTGTACATTACTGTAAATAAACAGGTTGCAGAGTTAAAAAAATTTGCTTTTTTCTGAAAAGCGTCGTAAATTGGCATGAATTTTATACCAATTTGAGACGATATGAATCCATTCAACACTTATAGCTTGTTGTTCTATTTACGAACCGAGAGAAAAAACAAAGAAAATAAGGAACGACCTTTGTTCCTTTTCTCTTTGGCGAGACGGCTGAACAGCCAGGTTCTTTTGAACTCACTTTTTTTGCCAATAAAATCAAATTCATATACCAATTTAAACTTGACCGGGAGAAAATTATTGATGAAAAACTGGAGTACTACCCTGGGACCCAGCCTGCCAATTTGTTCCATCGTACTTATGACCATGAAAATGATGCTTCGATAATAGAATTCGGCTCAAAGGTTAAGATAAATAAAATCGCCAGGGAAGGAATCACGGCCAAACTACTAAAGAATGTTAGCTTTTTCGTGGGATATAATCAGGTAAACTACACCAACTCCGAAATAGATAAGGCCAACTTATGGCTTAAGAACAAGTTGGTGCATATAATCAGACCATCTTCCAACTATTTGGAATACACTAAGGGAATTCTTAAGGATAATCCTGCTCTTAAGGAATTTACTATTCGATTCATGAAAAATGCTCAGTATAACATTTCTGATATAGTAATTGAAAGCAGGAAAAAGGATGATAGTCTTCTACAATTCTTAAAACGTAGCGAAAAACAGAATATTTCATCAGAGGCAGATTCCACAGAACTGCTTGATATTAATCCTATTGATTATCTGATGAAAATATCAAAAAAAGATAAAGCCCTGTTTGAACATGAAATAATCAATGCTAATGGAGAAAAAGAGAGCTACAATTTATCTGAAGACCACCAGTCGGCTGGAACCATGCGATACTACAGTTTTTCTGCACCTTTGTACCAGGCTTTTCAAAACAATGCTTTCCTTGCGATAGATGAAATCGAAGCATCACTTCACCCACACCTTGTGAAACATCTGGTCAGGGAATTTCTAATGGAAGGGCGCCAACATCCGGGAGCGCAAATGTTGTTCACGACCCATGATATTGCTTTATTACAGGAAAAAGACCTGCTTCGGAAAGATGCCATCTGGTTTACAGAAAAGCGGGAAGACGGCTCAACCGACCTCTATTCTATGGCCGATTTCGATATCCGTAAAGAATTGTCTTTCTTTAAAGCTTATAATGCCGCCAAATTCGGCGCAATTCCAAATGTTGATTAGATGGCTAAGATTGATTTATTACCTTTACCTCAATAAAAATACAATTTCGATGAAATTCAATAACAGGTTGATTTTTGGCATGATGAAACTCACTAAGAGATAGCTTAACAAGGTATTGCAATGATGACCAAAGTAAAAGAACTGATACAAATTTTAAATACTACCGACGAATCTACAAAGATTGAAGCTAAACAAGGCAGCTCTATTGACCGCTCTGTGATGGAAACAATTTGCGCTTTTTCAAACGAACCACGTTTAAATGGGGGCTATAATTTTGCTGGGATTAAAACGTGACAACGAAACTCTCTTCCCTACATATAGCACCATAGGTCTTGAAAACCTGGATAAGCTACAATTAGATGTCTCTACTCAGTGCGCATCAATGTTCAATGTACCTATTCGTCCTGATATTGAAGTGGAAACAATTGGGGAGCATCATGTTATTAAGATATATGTACCCGAGGTATCAGAGGCTCAAAAACCTGTCTACTTTAAAAATGAAGGCCTACCCAGAGGTGCCTTTCGAAGGATCGGTACAAGTGACCAGCGTTGCTCCGATGAAGACATGACATTGTTTTATGGAAATATAGAATCCTTTGATAGCAGTAAGGTTACGAACTCTTCTTTAGAGGATATTGATGAAAATGCACTGGAACGATACAGGGCGCTTCGAGCGAAAGTAAATCCATATGCCGAAGAATTAAATTATAGCAATAATGACCTGTTGCAAGCTTTGGGATGTGTTCTAAAACATGGTGCCAGTTGGGCATTGACCTATACCGGTCTTTTAGTCTTTGGCAAAAGCCCATCGCAGCGCAGACTAATTCCCTCTGTTAGGGTGGATTATATAAGAGTGCCCGGCAATGAATGGATTTACGACCCAGAAAATCGGTTTACCACTATTGATATGCGTGGACCGCTTCTTTTATTGGTGGAAAGGGCTTATAACGCCATAGTGGACGATTTACCCAAAGGTTTTTTGCTGCCCGAAGGCCAATTGCAAGCAGAAAGCATCGGCTTACCTGGCAAAGCTCTGCGCGAAGCTCTAGTGAACGCCTTAATGCATCGGTCGTACCGGGTGCATCAACCTATTCAACTAATTCGTTATGGCAATCGTTTGGAAATTAAGAACCCTGGATTTTCCTTAAAGCAAGAGGATGATCTGGGTGAACCCGGGTCTCATTTGCGAAACCCTTTTGTAGCGGCCATATTTCACGAAACCAATCTTGCTGAAACAAAAGGGAGTGGTATAGCTACTATGCGGCGATTAATGGATAAAGCCCATTTAGTACCTCCTGTATTTGAATCAGATCATGGCAAGAATCAATTTACTGCGCGCTTGCTTTTACATCACTTTTTAAGCGAAAGCGATATAGACTGGTTACATAACTTTGATAAATTTGCTCTTAATGATGACCAGAAAAAGGCACTGATTCTTCTGCGAGAGATGGGAGCTATTGATAATCCTACCTATCGCCAGTTAAGTGCCTGTGATACCTTGAAAGCAAGTACCGACCTCAGAGCCATGCGTGATGTTGGCCTATTAGAAGCCAAGGGACAAAGTCGGGCTACCTACTACATAGCGGGTAATGCTCTAAAAAGTGTTATTGAACCAGTTCAAGAAAATGAGAATGACGTTTCAGAAATGAGTCAAAACCTTGTCTTTGAGCATGATAATAGAAACAACATGCCAACAAAAAGACATATCTCATCAAAATTGGTTAACGAAACAGCACGGTCCGAATTATTGAACCAGTTGCCGGAAAACCTATTTGAACAACTTAAAACATTAGGGCAAAGATCAACAAATGAGGAAAAAATAAAAGCGGTAATTGTATCATTATGCAGATGGAGACCCCTGAAATTAAAAGACATAGCCTCAATAATAGGACGAAAAGATAAGTATTTGCTTTACAAATTTGTAAAGCCATTGCGTGAAGCCGGTGTTTTAAGATACACTATTCCTGGGATGCCTAATCACCCGGACCAATCATATACTGCTACAAATTGATTACCAACGACATATATGACCTTTAAACGCGCATATAAAATACCCTTTTAACTTATCGCTCAATCTCGGTTAACAATTCGGTTAACAAGAGGCCTCAGACAGAAATACCCATCTCATTACCATATACTTAATCATTAAAGTTCGATTCCCCGCAGCTCCACCTTCGCTCTACGAAGCTTTAGCTTAGTAGAGCTTCGCTTTAACGCAAAAGCTTCTTCGGGCTTCGGTGAATTAATACTCTGTTTCACATTTTTGAATTTCATTCTTCTTCTTAGTTCTCATAACCCGAACTTTTTAAACAGGTAGTATTTCGGGAAATCAATGGCCAGCGTAAATAGAGCCGAGAATCCCAGAATAGTGAGAACTATTATCAGACTTAACGGAGGAATCAGGATTCCGGATACAGCTATGATCGCAAACCCTATTACAGCTAATGTGCTTGATATAAGCAATTCCTTACCAGGGAGGGATGACCAGAAATGTCTTCTTTCCCTTACAATCAGCACCCTGAACTGGCTGTTAAAAATAAGGCTCAGCGTTACAAGTGTGGTTAGTTCATCCCATTGTAAGTGAAAATAGTATTTACCTGCCATGATTACCATAACGTCTCCCAAAACATAGATCAGCGACGGAATCAGAGATGCGAGAACATTATTCTTCACGTTCCATTTATTTGGATTACTTGTATGTTTCACATTATCGGTTGCCAGTGACATGGTTCCGAAATCATTTGCAAATACTAACAATGAGGCTTCAAGCAGAGAAAGCAAAACGTTATGTAACCAGAAGAAGCCTATAGTGAGCAAAACGATAAACTCAATAACCTTAGCAACCTTATTGATTACCCAGGTCAGCATCCGCTGATAGGTCTCTCTGCTAATTTTCAGTGCCTCTATTATAACGCCTACGCCAGCTTCGGTAAGCACTACACTCGAGGCCGCCTTTGCCACATCCGTTGAATTGCTTACTGCAATACCCATCTCCGCCTGTTTCAGGGCAGGGGCGTCATTAACCCCGTCACCGGTCATTCCAACCAGATGCCCTCCCGATTGCAGAAGTTTCACAATCTTATACTTGTCCTCGGGATATATCTCTGCAAACCCGTCACATGAGTTTATAGCCATTAACTGCTGTTCGACGTTAAGCTCCTGAATATCCGCCATTCGGATAATATTATCGCCAATTCCAACCTGCTTTGAAATTTCCTTTGCTATATCGATACTATCGCCGGTGAGCATCAATGGCTTTATGCCCAGTATCCTGGCCTGTTCTATCATACCTTTTGAATCCGGTCTGGGTGGATCTGCAAGCGGAAGCAATCCGACAAGCTTAAGATTATTCAAATCATCTCCTTCTGATCTGGCAACAGCTATGGTTCTGTAACCCTTTTTTGAGAATCCATCTATCGTTTTATTAATTTCCACAATTGTCCCTTTATCAATGTCACGGCATAGAGAGATGATAACCTGTGCAGCGCCTTTAACGGCTCTGAACCTTTTCCCGCCGGATTCAATAATGGCCTCTGTTCTCTTTGCAGATGGATGAAAAGGAGTATAGGAAATCTGCTTGTAATCATCAGAATTTAATCCCGATTTGGCAGCGTAATCAATAATTGCCATATCAATAAGGTCCATTCCATCTATGCGGGATGTGAGTGAAGCGATTCTTAGCACATCCTCATTTTTATTCATCAGGAACGGTATGCTATCGATAACTGACAACTTGTTTTGCGTTATGGTGCCTGTTTTGTCGAAGCAAATAATATCGATTGAGGCTGCATCTTCTACGGACTCAAGCCGGGTTACCAGTGCGCCTTTTTTTGCAAGGTCCTTTGCTCCCACAGATTGTACAATGGTTAGAACTGCCGGAAGGGCCACAGGAATCGCTCCTAAAAGAAAAACGACTACGAAGGTTAATATTGTTAAGATACTTAAATGCATCATTAATGCCGATACCGAGACTATAACAGAGGCCGCTATTCCAAGATACATCATGTATTTTACCACCGCCATCATCACATCCTGCTGGTGCGACTTTGGCTTTGCGCCTTTTACCAACTCACCCGTACTGCCGAAATAGGTATTTGCACCGGTATTGACAACAATGCAGGTAGCTTCTCCCCGCCTTACTATGGAACCTGAGTAGATAATGTCAGCCGGATGTGCTTCTATAGGCAGGGATTCTCCGGTGAGCAATGATTGATCGACCGAAAGCGCACCTTTGATTATTCGGGCATCGGCCGGAACGATATCACCAAGCTTTACAGAGGTAATGTCACCCATCACAATCCCTTTAGCATCCTCTTTAGACCATTTTTTATTCCGTAAAAGAGTTGCCTTGTTCGCTAATTTTTTCTTTAAGAGCGTAATCACCTTTTGTGAATTGCTTGAATGCAGCTGTCCAATGATTGCATTTATGGTGAGCAACAAAAAGATTATAATTCCTTCCAGGTGATGACCCAATGCATAGGAAAGGAGCATTGCCAGTTCCAGCAGCCATGGCATGGGATCCCAATATCGGAGCAAAAACTCAAGAAGCAGGTGTCGTTTCTTTTCAACTATTTCATTATTGCCAAATTTCCCAAGACGATTCTTCACTTCCACTTCCGAAAGACCTTCTGTTGTTGTTTGCAGGAGTTTAAGCGTCTCTTCTAAAGAGATTTTTTCATACTCAGATGTAGCTTTAATTTTTAAACCCATTTTGATATCTGCATTAAATTGAATGAATCAGACAGACTTAATCTACTTTAGGAACATAGAAAATCGTTGAAAGTTCTTCGAGATTTCGGCTAATTCCTTTTTTTTGAAATGATAGACATTCTATTGTCGAAATTGGAAGAAGTCATACGCAGCTCAACATTATAGAAACAGTTATGACCTGGCCATGAAGGAAACAAAAATAGTACCGGAATTCGATGTTTTTTTAAAAAAGATCTGGCATTGTAGTTGAATACCAATCAGAAACTGCTCGGGTTAATGATAAAAGATGAATCATAAAATAATCAGTTTCTGGTTTCAGCAGCATTGTTTTTTACTAATATGATATTTTGCTCATCAGCCCGATTGGCTTGAATTAAGAAGTCAATAAAATCATTATATTCGGAGGAGGAACCTCTGTACCTGTTAAATTTCATAAATAAGTAATATGTTTGGCTCATATTAAAAACTAAATATTTTTTAAACATGAAAGAATTCTTCACTGGAGAAAATTTATATGGAAATGATTTTAGTTCGGAAGAGATAAAAAAATGGTTTGAAGAAGAGTCTGAGGCTTTTGCAAATTTAGGCCAAAAAGCAAAAGTACCAAAGAGTAATACTTATCACAATCTCAATATTGTCCACGGCTTTAGTAGGTTGCCCAATAAAAGTTTCGAGTATGTATTAGGCTTTGGTGCTGCATGGGGGCATGAAATTGAACCTATTATAAGGAAAGTAAAAAATCTGACAATTATCGAACCTTCTGAACAGCTTGTAAGCAAATCCATTCAGCACATAATGCCAGACTATATCAAACCAAATTCAAATGTTCAGTTAATGTTTCAAGATAACACATTTGATTTAATAACCTGTTTTGGAACCTTACATCACATTCCAAATGTAGGTGTTGTTTTAAGTGAAATGATTAGAGTTTCAAAGCCGGATGGCTTTCTTTTATTGCGAGAACCAATTCAATCAATGGGTGATTGGAGGTTTCCAAGAAATGGACTAACAAAAAACGAAAGAGGCATATCTTTGGCGTTTTTTGAAAAGACTTTTTCTAACCAACCTGTTATCATTATCTCTCGTAGTTTCTGTTTTAGTCTTACACATCATTTCAAGAAAATTTTTGGTAGATTTTTAACAAAACCTTTACATTACTATAAGGCATATATCTTATTTGACAAATTTATATCTGGTCTATTAAGATACAATCTTAAATACCATCCAATAAAGCCTATTGACAGAATTGCTCCTAATTCTGTTTTTTATGTTTTAAAGAAAAAAACAAACAAAATATAGTTTTCTGGGGAACCATGTCTTTCGACTATAATGATGCCTAACTATGTTGTGATGACATTAATGGTGGGTGTTGTTATGATTAGGTGGTTTCATGCAAAGGATATTCCTTAATTATTATCATCTACCCTATTGTTTAATGTACAATAGGGTAGATTCCAAACTAGATACTTACTATATCGGGATTTTGGGATTCTTCACAGTTTAACAAATCAAGAACTTTGCGATTCAAATCATCAACCAACTCATTATCGTAATCAAAATAAGTATCCGTTACAGTTGTTGTGCCATGTCCTAAAGCTTGTGCGATAAGAGGTTTGCCTGCACCTATTGGCTTTTTTGCTGCCAACCCTGCCCATGAGTGACGAGCATGATACATGATTAATTCTTGAACTCCCATCTTTTTGCCTATTGGCTTTAAAGCTCGATTTAAAGCCTGTTGTAATGTTTCCGCTCCTTTATACCGTTCTTGGTAAATTAGTAGTTTTTCCTTTCCGGCGTTCAAAAATCTCTTTGGCTTCTGGTTCTATTTTAATCGAATATGGTTTGAATGTTTTGTTCCGGTTGTATTCTATTCTTCCCTCTGTGATTGAGCTAATACCATAGATGTCAGAGTTATTCATTCCAATTAAATAAAAGGATAGCATAAAGAAATCTTGTGCCAAAGCTTGAAGTTCGTTTTCTGGTTCAACATTACGAATAGCACGTATGGTTGCAATGGGTAATCGCAGATTTCGAGCTATAACCTTAGGTATTTTAAATTTTCTGAATGGATATAAGTTCTGCGGCACTATTTCATCCACGTCTATTGCTTGGTTAAATACAATTTTGATAACCGATAATGTCAAACTGGTGGTTGATTGTGCCACCTCTGATTGTCTCCAACGTTTAAATCGACTTAACCAAGCTGTTGTAATCTCATCGAAATACAATTCGTTCCCAATACCAATATATCGTTTTACAGCCTTTAACACTGCCGTATAGTTGTGTTGCGTACCCGGATTACTAAGAAATGATATGTAGTCCGCAAAGTATTGCAGAAAGTCAACCCTCTCTCCATGTTGACTATCCTGTTTCATTGCCACTCCTTTATTGTGGTCACCTTCAATGCTTCCATAATTCTTGATAAAATCCGAAATGTCAGAAACTTTCATATTGTCAAGTTTCCTTGAATTCTTCAAAAATTCAATACATTGCCAAGTTTTGCTTAATTCCTCATTTAGATAATTGTTAATTATCCGGAGGTTGTCATATTGAGGACATCCTTTTTTTACTCTGCCCTTGGCATCTTTATCCCAAAAATCAGAATCAACCGATTTATTCAAAGAGATTTCTGTGTTTTTCCCTTTATGGGAAAGGCCAAGAACAATGGTATATGTTTTGTCCGCATTCTTACCCCTTCGTAACATTAATTTTGCTGTTGAATGAACACGCCACAATGGGAAAGCACTATTCAACGGCATTCTATACATACAAGAAGGAAACTAAATTTAGATATGTACGTTCATGAAAGAGGTATGTCTGGCTATTATAAAACCAAAAACCATTCAGCGGTCTTTATCTTCGCAGCTGTCAATTTTATCCGCCAGAACTTCAAAAAAGCCTTAAATTAGTTAAGGCCGAAAATGGTACTTAATTGTGGGCTACTTTTATTTTGGTTGGTTTTGGTTTGATTTATAGAAGGTTTTGCCAGTAACTAAAAGACCGATGAAAACAAAGACAGCAAAAGTTAAGCTGCTAAAGGCCAATTGCATTCCACCAGATAAAATGTGTCCACTTGTACAACCTCCCGCCATTCTTGCTCCAAAGATTAATATAAATCCACCTGCCAAAGACCAAAGCGCCCTGTTTATATAGGAGGTTCCTTTGTATTTTTTCCAATTATCATGAATTAGAATAAGTTTGAATTCTTTTTTTATTAATGAAATAGTAAGACCTGCAATAAAAGCTCCTGCTAAAAATATAAGTTCCCAATTTCCCGGAGTTTTTATTTTGTCAAAATAATCGTTATTTGTAACGCCTGAAATTAAATCAGCAACGTAAGGATATACTGAAGATGCTCCAATTGGTCTGTTGCTAACGGCTGATGAAAATACAATAACACTTAATATGGCTAATGCAATGGCTGAAAAAATCCATTTTGTACTTTTTGTTTTATCAATTTTGTGCAACCAAAAAGCTGAGAATATAAAAATAGCACCAATAATGAAAATAAGAATAAAGAATAATGTTTTTGATTCAACGATTGAATTTAACGAGATAACTCCTAAATCCGGGCCTAAAACAGGCTGAATATAAGGCAAAACTAAGGTGTAAAAAAGGCCCCCTAATAGCCCCCCAATGACGCCAATAAAAGCATCAATAGAACCTTCCCCAAGGGAAACTGCTAATGTTCCGGGACAATATCCTAAAATAGCCATACCTACACCGAAAATCAATCCGCCCAAAATCAATCCTCCAACAATAAAAGGTTTTACATGATAGGATGCAAATCCAAATGCTATTTCTAAATTCAGTAATATAATTCCAATTCCTATCGCCATTGCAATTGCTTTGGCAACTGAAAAATCTTCTCTTATTGCAAGTCCACTGATCACATTAAATTTATTCAAACTTGCAAATTGTAATGTTGCGCCAAATAAGAATCCCAAAATCAAAATTGTTATTGTCATTGTTATAGAATTTAAAGTATTTATAAACCATCTTATTTTCAATTCCCATTAATTGCAGCAACTGGTTTAGTGTATGCGGTGTGCCGGCCGAATGGGAGGTACGAACATCATAAACCTTGTTGGCATTTCGTTTTCCTTTTCGATTGGTTAAGTCATTTGTCAATTCGATATGTCTTTTTGTTTATTCCTACACCCTTAATCGTTAGGGACTTCCATTGTTTGGGAAGAATAGGGTTTTTCTGAATGATCCCTACCTCTGAAAAATCTAATCCAGCAAAACCAAACAATATTGTTTGTAACATTCCACCTGCGCCGGTTGCAAAATAAGAATAATTAAATAATGCGGTTTCCGAAAGAACCCGCCCGCGTGCAGATATATTAGGCGACAAATTATACTTGCCTTGACACTATTGATCTATTTAGCATTGTTGAACTTTCCAATGCCGGTTGCACCTTGTTCCCCTTTCGTCGGATGGAATAAAGATAGATAATTTAGTTGAACTTGTTCGTTCATGACTTGCCATGCTATGGGTTCAACAATGGGCAAAATGAATCCTGCTTCAGACTTCGGAGCAGAATTTTTCTGTGGAGCGGGATTCATTCAGCTCTGGATGTTGTGCGTTCTTTTAAACTATCATGAGTTTAGATTTTCCCAATCCTTTTCAATTAAGGCGTATATCAAGTCATCAACCCACTTTCCATTTATCCGGAGACTCTCAACAAAGTAAGCTTCTTTCCGGAATCCAATTCGTTCAACCAGTCGGATAGAGCTTTTATTCTCAGGGTCAATTGATGTAATAATCCGATGCTTATTCAACTCTTTAAATAAATAGTCAATTATCCTTTTTAAAGATTCTGTCGCGTAACCTTTATTCTGAAAACATTTGTTCAACGTACATCCAATTTCAACTTGTTTATTTTCACTGTCGAAAAAGTGAATTCCTAAATCACCAACTATTTTTTTGGTCTCTTTCTCAATGACAACAAATTGAAACCAAGTTTCAGGTTCATTGATTTGTTTCGAAACTTTTCCAATAAAGATTTTCACATCATCAATTGTTTTAGGAATCCATCCCTGGAATTTATTTGTCTCTGCATCGGAACGATATTCAAATATTTCGTTTTTATCGTTAAGATTTATCGGTCTAAGTATTAGTCGGTTTGTTTCTAAATTCATTTACTTTCTATATAATGTATCTCTTTGTCTAAAATAGCAGCCAACATGCGTATAAAAGCACTATTACCTTTATTCCTTTATTCTTTTTGGCGAACCCATTCAACAGGTTCATCACCTACGTTCAGTAAATTTTCGTAAACACCTGTCTCCCTATGGATTATAAACCTATTGGGCAAATCTCAGCAATCTTATCCTCAGAGCATTACGAACACGCTTGCCTGCCAGCAGGAGTCTTAAATTTAAACATCTTACTTTTCACCTTTTGCTTTTTACTTTTTCCTCTCAACATCCTCCATCTGCAAACCTTTTATGCGCACTAAAATATCGTAATCAAATAATAAACCATCGGCAACGTAACCACACTCAGCAGCGTAGTAAAAAGCACATTTTCAGAGGCACGTTCATCGTCGGCGCCATAATTGCGCGCCATTATCACGATCATATTCATACAGGGCATGGCTGTTTCGAGTATGATGACTGTTTTGGCCATCTCTCCAAACTCAACCCCGGTATGACGCACTAAAAAATTGATGATTACCAGCAACACTACGGGAATCACGATAAGTTTATTGAGAGTTAAAGCGTACAAATCGAATCGCTTTATGATTCTTTTCAGACGTATGCCTGTAAGAGAAGCACCAATGTAGAGCAAAGCCAGCGGACTGGTGACAGCTCCTATACTTCGCAAAGGAGTTTCAATGATTCGCGGGAAACGCCACTGCACAAAAAAAAGGAGCAAGCCAATAGCAAACGCCGCTGTATTGGGATTAAGCAGGTTTGCAAATCTTTGATGAAACGACACTTGCCTCTGCTGCTTAAGGCGAAATACGGCATAGGTCCACTGCAAAAAACTCGACACCATATAAAAGACTGAGGCGAAGAACAAGGCCTCTTCCTGTTGGTAAAGCGCAGCGATAAGCGGAAATCCCAAAAACACCACATTCCCGAACATGGTGTGCAACTCATGCACTGCTGCCGACCGTTCAGGAAGCCTGAAGGCCAAAGCTGTAAAGCGGCCGGCCAGGTGAAGCAGTAAAAATGAGAGAAGAGAAAAGATTATCGCCCAAAAACCATTGGCTATCAATTCACCGCTCATCTCAAGGCGGGAAAGGGTAGTAAGAATCAGCAGAGGCAGCGAAATATTAAACACCAGACGTGACACAGCGCCCTTCACCGATTCGTTTATTACTCTGAGCCAACTGCCAACGGCTCCAGCAAATACAATTATGCCGGCAATTATTATCTGTTCAACTATTACTTGCGATTGCATCATTATTTATTCCTGATTTACTTTTGGTGCAAAAGTCAGAAAAAAAACGCTACATTTAAACTTCTGTAATCATTAAAAATAACTCTGCTCATGGCTGCAAGAAAGAAAACCGAGGGTAAAATATTTATACTGGATACCAATGTTTTACTTCACGACCACAAATCATTATACACATTTGAGGAGAACGACGTAATTATTCCCATAGTGGTGTTGGAAGAGCTCGATAAGTTTAAAAAGGGAAACGATCAGATAAACTTCCAGGCGCGCGAGTTTGTGAGGGAGATGGATCGTTTGGCCGGGGAAAACCTCTTCACCAAGGGCATCTCACTGGGTAAAGGCCACGGCAGGCTGTTCATCGCCACCGGCAAACCACTTCCACCCGAGATGGAAGCCTCATTTTCGGAGAAAACAGCCGACCACCGCATTTTGGCTATTGCCCTGCATGTAAAAGCTACCTTTCCAAACCGGCAAACGGTACTAATAACCAAAGACATCAACCTGCGCATGAAAGCCAAATCCCTGGGGCTTCAAGCAGAAGATTATGAGTCGGATAAGGTTAAGAACATCGACATTCTGCATCAGGGCGTTGAGATAATAGAGGGCTTCGATGGTGCATTGATAGAGGCACTTTATAAGGAAGTCGGGTTTCCAGCCGATCAATTTCCGCCACAAGAGACACCTTTGCAAGCCAACCAATATTTTGTACTTAAAAATGCTTCACAAAGTGTATTGGCCTGGTTCGATGCACAAAATCAGATGATTAAACGGGTGGAGAAACAACATGCTTTTGGCATTGAGCCGCGTAACGCCGAGCAAACCTTCTCCCTCCATGCCCTTCTAAACCCCGCCATTAAGCTGGTATCCCTCACCGGAAAAGCTGGAACCGGAAAAACCCTGTTAGCACTGGCTGCTGCCATGCAACAGCATAGGCAATACAACCAGATTCTACTGGCCCGCCCCATTATGCCACTGGCCAACCACGACCTGGGATTTCTGCCCGGCGACGTCAACGAAAAGATAGGCCCCTACATGCAACCTCTATATGATAATCTGGCAGTGATAAAAAATCGCTTTCAGCAGCAGAGTCGAGAGCTCACCCTAATTGATGAAATGCAAAAACGCCAGGAGCTGGTTATCACACCCCTGGCCTACATCCGCGGACGCAGCCTTTCGGATGTGTTCTTCATCATTGATGAAGCCCAAAACCTGACTCCCCACGAAGTAAAGACCATCATTACCCGTGCCGGCGAAGGCACCAAGATGGTATTTACCGGTGACATCCACCAGATAGACTCCCCCTACTTAGACATGCAGTCCAATGGCCTCGCCTATTTCACCGATAAGATGAAAGGGCAGGATTTGTTTGCCCACGTTAACCTGATAAAAGGCGAAAGGAGTTATCTGGCCGAGCTGGCCTCGAACCTGTTGTAAACATCTGCCCGAGGTGATGGGGAAAGGAGTTGTAAAAACCTGTTGGCAACGCTCTCTTTTGCTTTTGGTCGCTTTTTGTATCTTTGCAAATTGTACCTTCTATGAAATTGGGGAAAATTAGATAAAAAAACAGGGATGATAGACCACACACAATTTCAAACACGAACCGTTGCATTTTATACGTTGGGGTGCAAACTCAACTTCAGCGAAACCTCCACCATAGCCCGCAATCTGCAGGAGAAGGGCTATAAGCGCGTATCCTTTAACGACGCGGCAGATATCTTTGTAATCAACACCTGTTCGGTAACCGACACTGCCGACAAAAAGTGCCGCCACATTATTCATAAAGCCCTGCGCATCAACCCACAGGCTTTCATTGTAGTAACCGGTTGCTTTGCCCAACTCAAACCCCAAAGCATAATGAATATTCCAGGTGTTGATCTGGTGCTGGGCAGCAACGAGAAGTTCGATCTGGAAAACCATTTAGACGACCTGGAAAAAAAGGCTGTAGCCAGCGTATATGCCGGCAACATTGCCAAAGACAAGCGATTTATGCCCTCCTACTCTTCGGGCGACCGTACCCGTACCTTCTTAAAGGTACAGGACGGCTGTGATTACATGTGCTCCTACTGCACCATTCCGCATGCACGGGGCCGGTCGCGCAACGGCACCATTGCACAAACCATTGCCCAGGCACGCGAAGCCGGACGGGCAGGAGCACAGGAGATCATCCTCACGGGAGTGAACATTGGCGACTTTGGAAAGAGCACCGGCGAGTCGTTCTTCGACCTCGTTCAGGCATTGGACAAGGTGGACGAGGTGAAACGCATCCGCATCTCATCCATTGAACCCAACCTGCTTAGCCCTGAGATCATTGAATTTGTAGCGCACTCGAAAAAATTCATGCCACATTTTCACATACCGCTGCAGTCGGGAAGCGACCAGGTGCTGCAACTGATGAAGAGAAAATACGATACCGCACTGTTCAGGCAACGTGTAAACACCATTCGCCATCATCTCCCCCACGCATTTATCGGGGTAGATGTTATTGTAGGAGTAAGAGGTGAAACCATTGAAGAGTTTGAAACCACACGAGCCTTCCTGAGTTCTCTGGATATATCGCAACTGCATGTCTTTACCTATTCGGAACGGGCCAACACCCAAGCGCTGAAAATTGACCACAATGTACCAGCGGATGAACGAAAGCGAAGAAGCCAGGTGCTTCATCAACTCTCGGACATAAAACTGAAGGATTTTTACCATAGATTTGAAGGGAAAACGGCCCCGGTACTCTTTGAAGCACAACACACCAATGGCACCATGCTGGGCTTTACCCACAATTACATTCGGGTAGAGGTACCCTATAGCCCAAAATTAACCAACCGTATTGAAGAGGTGAAACTAAGCAAAATATCACCCCTGTCGGGACATATGCTTATTGATTATCCTAAAGAATCACTTTATGTTTAACATCCAATTAATTTGCGAACAAACGGTAGCGATAGCCCGGGAAACCGGTCGCTCAGTACGTCAATATCGCGACGCCCACCAGCCCGAGGCAGAAACCAAAGGCAAAAATGATTTTGTAACCCGGATAGACAAATCCACCGAAGTGAAACTGGTGGAGGCCCTGGGTAAAGTGCTGCCGGAGGCGGGCTTTATCACCGAAGAGAAAACCATAAATAAAAAAGGGCCTCTTTACAACTGGATCATCGATCCCATCGACGGCACCACCAACTTTATTCATGGCCTTTTCCCCTATGCCATCAGCATAGCTCTGATGCGTGAAAAGAAAATAGTGGCCGGCGTGGTTTATGAGATGGGGCTTGACGAATGCTTTTATGCCTGGGAAGAGGGGCCTGCCCTGCTCAACGGTACACCCATACAGGTATCGCAAACGGCCACGGTAGCCGACAGTCTCATTGCCACGGGCTTTCCCTACACCGAGTACAGCTTAATGGACTCATTTATGGAGAGTCTCGATTATTTTATGAAAAACAGCCACGGCCTCAGACGTCTGGGTTCGGCAGCCACCGACTTGGCCTATGTGGCCTGCGGGCGGTTCGATTCCTTTTACGAGTACAACTTGAATGCATGGGATGTTGCCGCCGGCGCCTTTATAGTTCAACAGGCTGGTGGTAAGGTTGCTGACTTTAAAAATGGTGATAACTACCTTTTTGGAGGTGAACTTGTAGCCGCCAATGCCAACACGTTCCACGAAATATCGGGGATTGTAGGTCGAATAATGAACCCCCGGTAATGAACAGAATTGTATATTACCTCTGGTATGTCCCACTTTGGCTGTTATCCTGGCTGCCATTTTGGGTGCTTTACCGGCTTTCTGATTTTTTATATCTGCTCAATTTAATAGTAGGATACCGTCGCAAGGTCATTCTCAACAATCTGGAAAAAGCCTTTCCCGAAAAATCACACCACTGGCGTATCCGGATTTTAAGAAAATTTTACCGTCATCTGTGTGACATTATCGTTGAGATAGTAAAACTTCAAAACATCTCCGAGAAAGAGATAAAACAAAGAGTGACCTTTTCAAACACCCACCTGATAGACGAAGCAGGTGAAAAAGGGAAGGATATGGTGGCTGTTTTGGGACACTATGGAAACTGGGAAATGGTATCGTCCATCAATCTTCACTTTAAACCACTGAGTTGTAATGTTTACCGGCCTCTTAAGAATAAAGGATTTGACAGGTTCATGCTCAACCTTCGCTCCCGCTTCGGCTCGGACAATGTAACCATGAAGAGTACACTTCGCAGGGCAATAGCCTACAAAAAAAGCAATACACGCTTTATATTAGGCCTCATCTCGGACCAGAGCCCATCCAAAATTGACCTTAACTATTGGACCCATTTCCTGACACAACTCACCCCAATAATAACAGGCCCTGAAAAGATCGCCCGTGCAATAAAGGGCCAGGTGTTTTACATTCAATTGAGCAAACCCAGGCGGGGTCACTATCATGGGGAATTGATCCCGTTTACCGGAGATGTAGAAAAAATGAAAGAGCACGAGCTCACAGAGTGGCACATACGACTGCTTGAACAATCCATCCTCAAACAGCCCGAGCTTTGGCTATGGTCGCACAGGCGATGGAAGTATCAACACCTTTACGCCAAAACAACCCCTTATCATGAATAACCCCACTCCAAACCGGATCAGAGTGGCGGTGGTGATTCTCAACTGGAATACCCGTGAATTACTCCGTCGGTTTCTGCCATTAGTGATTGCACGCACACCACAGGAATATGCGGAGATAGTGTTAGTGGACAACGGCTCTGAGGATGGCTCTGCAGAGATGGTGAAAAATAATTTCCCCGCGATACAGTTATTGGTGCTGGATAAAAATTATGGTTTCGCAGGTGGATACAACCGGGCCTTACAGCACATTGAAGCGCCCTACTCAGTGTTACTCAATTCGGATATAGAGCCCGGGGAAAACTGGTTGCCGCCACTGGTGGACTGGATGGACTCAAACCCCTACTATGCGGCCTGCATGCCTAAGATAAAGTCCCTCGATAACCGCTCCTTTTTTGAGTATGCCGGCGCGGCCGGCGGGTTTATTGACCGGCTGGGATACACCTTCTGCCGGGGACGATTGTTCAATGTTGTGGAAAAAGATGAGCATCAATACAATATTTCCGGTGAAGTTTTTTGGGCCAGCGGTGCCGCACTGATGGTTCAAACCCGACTTTTTAACCAATCGGAGGGACTTGACGCCCATTTTTTTGCCCACATGGAGGAGATTGACTGGTGCTGGCGCATGAGAAACGAGGGCTATAAAATAGGCTATGTAGCACAAAGTGAGGTCTATCATTTGGGTGGCGGTACCCTCAGCAATATGTCGTCGCGCAAAACCATGCTCAACTTCCGCAACAATCTGTTTATGTTGTTTCGCAACCTTCCCGAACCTCGATTTCAAAGGCGGCTGGTCACTCGCATGACGCTTGACGGGGCGGCAGCTTTAAAATTTATTTTTTCGGGCGAATGGCGCAATGCCTATGCTGTATTTTTGGCACATATGGCCTTTTACAGGGCACTGCGAAGGCTTAGAAAAGAACGTACCCGATTGGTAGAAAGAGTGGTGTCGGATAATAAAAAAGGCATCTACCCCCGAAGCATTGTTTATGATTTCTTTATGCGTGACAAAAAAAAGTTCTCCCAGCTTGAGTTTTAATGCTCATTTAGTGAAACCAAAATATGCTCGGTCTCCCCTTTGGTATTCAGAAGAGCATAAGCCAGACAACTATAATTGCGGGAGGAAATATTCAGGCTAAACCTAACGGGCTTGTTTTTTTCTCCTGCAAAAGCATCAATGAGCATTTTCTCTTCAAGGCTCAATTTTTCCGACAAGTTCGCAATGGTGTGTCCCCGCATATCAAATCCCGGATGAACCAATTCGTCGAAACCCCGGTTATAGTCAATTACCCTAAAATCATTACTGAGAAGCAAAACAGATCCTGTTCCCACTAATGCAGCCATCCGCCATTTCTCCAAATTATCGCGATAAATCAACTGATCACTCATTTCTACAAAAGCCATTTGAAAGGCAGGTGCATTGTTGAAGTTGGTTTTTGAGAAGTAAGCCATCACCTCAACCGGCTTGCCATGCATGGTTTTAAGGCATATGCCGAAGGGCACGGTTTCGATATTACCATCCTCCCCAAACACCCTTTTTAGGGAAGCATGGTCGCGCTCTTCCACAAAATCGGTTAAAGGAAGCATTACAACATCTTCCATATAGTGGGTCTTAAACAGATCGAGAGAGAGATGGTTCAGGTAACGTATGAGGCCATTCTGAACAATAATAATGGGCATGGGTGCTTCGGAAACAAAAGCTCTAAAGCTGTTTTCGCGTCGCTTCTGATCCAAATCGGCCTTATGCTTATAGTAGGCCAGCTCAATGGTAATGCCCAGCTCCTTTTCGGTGACGGGCTTAACCAAATAGCCGTAAGAATTGGAGATGACAGCCCGTCCCACCACTTCTGAACTGGTATCGCCGGAGACAAAAATAACCGGTATTTCACACCCTCTTCGTATTCTCTCAGCAGTTTGAATACCATCCAACTCCCCTTCGATGTGAATATCCATAAGTACTATATCGGGCTTTCTAACCTCACACTCTTCGAGAGCCTCCATCCCACTTTTACAACTCGCCACTATCTCGTATCCCAAATTTTTAAGAAACAGAGTGTAAACGGCTGTTATAAATCTATCGTCTTCAACTACAAGAATTTTGCGCATTATATTATCTTTAAGACAATCTTCGGTTGGCCTTTAAAAAAGTATTACTTTTGTGAGCCTCCTAAAACAAAGTATCGCACCTTTAGCGGCATGGCTTTTGTTAACAATATTTATTCATTTTTCAGCCTCTAATGCGAGCAGCTACTACTAAGCAAGATTTTAACTCATTAAGAGTGAGAATATGAATTTAACCATTGACCAGGGAAACAGCAGCACAAAAATAGGTTTTTTTCACAAAGGAGAGCTATCATTTGTCTATAATATTAATTTCCCCAATCAAAAAATGCTGGGTGAATTAATAAATCTTCACCCCTCCCATAAGGCTATCCTGTCATCGGTATCATCGGATTCCGGTTACGACCTTGCCGGATGGCTTAAAAAAAACATAGAAAAAGTATTTATTTTTGATCATCAAACACCTCTCCCATTCAAAAACAACTATCAAACTCCTGAAACTCTTGGCAAGGATCGGCTGGCGGCACTGGCAGGCGCTCAATTTCTATATCCCTCCCTGCCCCTGTTGGTGATAGATGCAGGCACGGCTCTTACTTTCGATCTTATGGTGGATGATGTTTACCTGGGCGGCAATATATCGCCCGGTTTACAAATGCGTTTCAAAGCGTTGCACCAACAAACCAATCGGTTACCACTTGCAGCACCGGATCGGGTGCCTTTTTGGGGCCGCTCCACTACCGAGGCTATTACAGCAGGTGTTCAAAACGGATTACTGATGGAGGTAGAGGGTTATTGCCGTGAAGTAATGCGAGAAAATCCACAAATTAAGGTTATTATTACAGGAGGTGATGCAGATTTTTTTGCCAGAAATATAAAAAACATCATCTTTGTACACTCAAATTTAGTGCTGCAGGGACTAAACCGCTTAATAGAGTATAATGTATAAACCATTAGGATATTTGCTTTTTCCGCTATTATTGATGCTGGTTATCCAACCTTTAGAGGGCCAGAAGAGAACCTTCTCTCCCTTTTCGAGGTATGGCCTTGGAGAGCTTGAAACCCGTGAATTAGGCCAGAGCCAGGGAATGGGAGGCACAGGAATCGGAATGCGCAGCAACGAGCATCTCAACAATCTGAATCCCGCCTCTTACTCAGCCATGGACTCACTCTCCTTTTTTATGGAGGCCGGAATAACGGGATTTACGCAAACGTTTAAATCATTCATGGGCAAAGAGACTTACAACGACATGGATTTCAACTACTTTGCAATGGGATTTCCAGTCACCCAAAAGGTTTTTGTCAGCCTCGGCCTTCAGCCCTATTCAAATGCAGGTTATAACTTTGAATATACAGCCAATACAGCTCTCAATAAAGCCATTGGTACAGGTAATCTCACTTCGGTTTATGGCGGTATCGCCATAAAACCCATTCGTTCATTATCGCTGGGTGCTCATGCCACTTACCTTTTTGGTAATTTGCAACATACCACATTTGTCGAGTTTATTGACAACCCCACGGCTTTTAAATACGGGGTACAAACAGAGATTCATGCCAGCGATTTTTTCTTTGATCTTGGCGCACAATACAGCATCAAAATAAATAAGTCCAATACTTTAATATTTGGACTGACCTTTCAGCCCCAAACATCCATCAGCGGGGATTATCAGAAAACAGCTGCCAAAGGAATGGTCTATGCCCAGGACGGAAAACTGTTCCAGTCCAACATCCTTATCCCTGAAGCCTCTGACACCTCCAATGTGAAAGGTTTTGACCTCCCCGATGCCTTTGGCGCAGGAGTTTCGTATAACTGGAACAACAGACTGGTAGTTGCTGCCGACTATTCCACTCAAAAATGGGGCGATGCTGGTTTAATGGAGAACCTCTCATCGGTTACTACCAGCAACAAATTTTCGGCCGGCGCTGAATTTATTCCCGATGAACGCTCTCAAAGCTATCTGGGCATGATAAGATACAGGGTCGGTGTGCGTTATCTTGAAGACTACATCAAACTTAACAACCATCAGGTAAAAGATCTTGGCATAAGTTTTGGAGTAGGATTACCGCTAAGCAGAACAAAAACATCGGTTAACGTGGCTTTTGAGGTGGGTAAAAGAGGAACTTCAGAGCGATCACAACTGGAAGAGACCTACGGTAAGCTTAAGATAAACTTTACCTTTTACGAAATTTGGTTTAGGCAACGTAAGTTCGATTAAAGACCAGATTTAAATAGCAACCTGTTTTTTAAACAATAATATGTAATTGATAACTATTGAAAATAAAAACTAACTAAAATGAAAGCCTTTAAACTCATCTTATTTGGATTAGCAATGCTCTCGGCATTTCCGGCGTTCGCACAAAAGGGCGTCGAAGACGGCTCAAAGTATGGCCATGGAGAAGACAGCCTTCGTTGTCTCAAAAACCTGTCGCTTTATATGGAAATGGTAAAGCAAAATAAATACGATGAAGCGTTTCCCTATTGGGAGATTACTTTTAATGAGTGTCCTACCTCCAATTCGCGCATCTATACCGACGGGGTTAAGATTATGAATCACAAAATTAATAACACTTCAGACCCCGCAAAAAAAGAGGAAGCTTATAATATGCTGATGAAAGTGTACGACCAGCGTATGCAATACTATGGAGACCACAAACTCTACGGCACCGCCTATATCAAGGGTCTTAAAGCCATTGATATGCTCGATTTTAAAAAAGAGGATGATGGGGTGAAAAAGGAAGCTTATGAAATGCTGAAGGAAAGCATCGACTATTTGAAGGAGAATGCACAACCAGCCTTTCTGGCACTGTTTATGACCAATACGGTAGCACTCTATAAAATAGACTATCTGAGTGCCGAAGATGTGGTGAATAACTACACCCTGGTTACCGAATTGATTGACAAGCAGCTTCAAAATCCGAAAATGGCCCGCTACAAGGATGTTTTGGAAGATATTAAAAACAAAACAGAGCAGCTGTTTGCCCAAAGCGGAGCTGCCGACTGTGAAACCATACAACGCATTTTTACTCCGCAACTTGAGGAACACAAAAGCGATCTGGACTGGCTCAAGAGAGTCAGCCGTCTGCTGGCCCGTGGAATGTGCGAAGATGCCGATCTTCTCTACAAAGTGTCGGAATATCAGCACAATATAGAGCCATCCAGTTCTTCAGCTTACGGGCTGGCACGGATGTATCTCAAAGCCAAAGATATGGATAAGGCCATCGGCTTTTACAACCAGGCGATTGAACTGGTTGATAACGACCAGCAAAAGTCTGAATACCAATATCAGCTGGGACTCATCTATCTCTCTAAAGAGAACTATTCTTTAGCTAAATCCAATGCGCTCAAAGCCATTGAAAACAACCCCACGTGGGGAGCACCCTACATTCTCATCGGGAAAGCTTATGCTGCGTCGGCAAAAAGCATTGGAAGCAGCGATTTTGATCACAAAACTGCTTATTGGGCAGCAGTTGATAAATTTATAAAGGCAAAATCGGTTGACCCATCTGTCACGGATGAGGCCAACGACCTTATACGCCTTTACTCGCAGCACTTTCCGCCAAAAGATGAGATATTCTTCCAGGGTCTCGCGGAGGGTTCAACCTACACCGTAGGCGGATGGATAGGCGAGAAAACCGCAGTTAGAGGAAAATAATAACATGTGGCACCTTTTTATTAAGCCAACACGCAATCAATGTCAAACAGCAGGCAGTATCCTTTTACTGCTTGCTGTTTCCATTTACCTTGGGGCCTGCCAGGACAATAAACCTGAGGAAATTAAAGCCCTTACCACCGGAGAAGATCTCCCCTCCCTGCAGGTGCAAAAACTGGAATCGGTCATCACCGACTCGGGCATGGTGAAATACCGGTTTATAACTCCCCTGATGCTGCAATTCGATAACAGCAATCCACCCTACACCGAATTTCCCAAAGGCTTGCATTTAGTTGTTTACAACCGCAACCATAAAATTGATGCGCAAATAAAATGTAATTATGCCATTTTCTGGAAGGACAAAGAGTTATGGGATTTACAAAACGATGTAGAGGCGGTTAATGTTAAGAATGAAGTAATTAATACCGAACAACTCTTTTGGGACTCCAAAGCCCATACCATCTACTCCGATGAGTTTATTAAAATTACCACTGCAACAGACATCCTTACCGGCTATGGATTTGAATCGGACGAGGAATTTCAGGATTACAAAATTAAACGTATCAGCGGAATTGTAGAACTTCAGGAAGAACCAGGAAAAGAGCCGCAGCAATAATCCGCACAAATCATTTTTTTATTAACTTGCAAAAAAATCCGGTTATATAAAGCATGGATTACCTGCCTGTCATCTTAATTTCGCTCTTCCTTTCTGCTTTCTTTTCGGGAAGTGAGATGGCATTTTTGTCGTCCAATAAACTGCTGATTGAGCTTAACCGTAAAAAGCACCCACACCTGGCCAAAATCACCGACACATTTATTCAAAACCAGGGACTGTTCATCTCCACCATACTTGTAGGCAACAGCATAGCACTGGTGGTTTACAGCATTTACATGGGCCATTTAATTGAACCCTGGATTGCCCGCTATTTTAATTCCGATATTGCCATTCTCCTGTTACAAACCCTGTTTTCTACCCTTGTAATATTGTTTACGGCCGAATTTTTGCCTAAAGTACTCTTTCGCATTAATCCCACCCTTACCCTTAATATCGTATCTCTTCCGCTCCGTTTTTTTTATACGCTTTTTTATCCCATCTCATCATTCACACTTTCCATCTCCAACTTTCTTATACGCAGAGTACTAAAAGCACCTTCGCCGCCAGGCAGGAAGAGCATTGTAATTGGGCGCATCGATCTCGATAACCTGATAACCGAGCATCAGGAGAAGACTAAAAGCGATGAAAGCGTTCCACAGGAGGTTAAATTTCTGAAAAATGCCCTCGATTTCTCATCGGTGAAAATTCGTGAATGTACCATCCCCCGTACCGATATTGAAGCCATTGAGGTGGATGATGGTTTGGACACACTGAGCCATAAATTCATAGAAACAGGCCACTCAAAAATATTGGTTTTCAAAGGTAACATCGACAACATCATTGGCTATGTACATGTTTCAGCGCTTTTTAAACAACCTCAAAGTCTCAGAAACATCGTCAGCCAGATTTCGATAGTACCCGAAACCATGACCGCCAACAATTTACTTGAACTCTTTACGCAGGAGCGCAAAAGTATCGCTCTGGTGGTAGATGAGTTTGGCGGAACTGCCGGCATTGTGACCCTGGAAGATTTGCTGGAAGAGATTTTTGGTGAGATTGATGATGAATATGATGTCTCCGACCTCACCGAAAAGAAGATAGACAAAGGTATATATCAATTCTCAGGTCGCTTTGAAGTGGACTACCTCAACGATAAGTACCTGTTCGATCTGCCCGTCTCCGATGAATATGAAACACTCGCCGGGATGGTACTCTTTTACAACGAAGCCATTCCAAAAGTGGGGGAAGTGATAGAGATTAAAAACTTTTATGTAAAAATTATTGATGCTTCCAGCTCGAAAATAAAATTATTGGAGATATCCTTTGATGAAAAAAATTAAAGGATTGCCCTTTTTTTTGTATATTCGCCGCTGATTTTTAAAATAAAATTAATCCGTTTTAAATGGCAACTTTAGAGAAAATCAGAAGCAAAGCAGGCGTTCTGGTAATAGTATTTGTCGGCTTCGCCTTGTTTGCATTTATAATGACCGACTTATTGAGCTCAGGCAACTCCATATTTCAGCGCAGACAAATGAATGTCGCCGAGATTAATGGTCACACAATAACCATACAGGAGTTTCAGGCCAAAGTTTCAGAGATGGAAGAATACGCCAAACTCAACTCCGGACAGTCTTCTCTCGACGAAGAGATGGTGTTTCGCTTGCGCGAGCAAGCCTGGAATCAAGTGGTGAATGACGTGGTGATGAGTGAGAAATATGAAGATACCGGTATAGAGGTTACTTCAGAGGAGTTGCTGGACATGGTGACCGGCAGGAATATCCACCCCACCATCCGGCAGCTGTTTACCAACCCCCAAACCGGGGCTTTCGACCAGGAGCAGGTGATCAACTTTCTTCACTCGAAAAAATTCGATCCAAATGCTGATTTCTACTGGCGATTTGTAGAGCAGCAAATAATCAGCGAACGGCTCTTTGAAAAATATACCACCCTTCTGAAAAAAGGGTTTTATGTGCCTTCTATCTGGGCTCAAACCGAAACAGAAGCGCGGGCACAGGAGGTGGATTTCGACTTTATAGTGCGCCGTTTAACCTCGGTAAGCGACAGTGCTGTATCAGTATCCGACCAGGAAATAAGCAGCTATTACAAGAGCCACACCGATCAGTTTAAACAGAACGCCACACGCGACGTGGAATATATTACTTTTGATGTAATTCCCACCGCAGCCGACAAGCAATTGACCAGCCAATGGATAGATGAGATGAAGAATGATTTTGAGGCGGATGACATTGATCCGGCTCAATTTGTGCGACTCAACTCCGATGTGCCTTTCAATGCCCGTTATTTTAAGCCCGGTGCTCTGGAGCCACAAATCAGAGAATTTGTCACCCATGCAAAGCCCGGCGATGTGTACGGCCCCTATTTTGAAGACGATACTTATAAATTAACACGGCTGGTTGATGTGGCTCAATTACCAGACTCGGTAAAAGCACGCCACATTTTGTTGCGCGGTGAAAACATGCAGGCTGTCAACCAACTGGCCGACAGTCTCATGAACCTCCTTAAAAATGGCGCCGACTTTGCCCAACTGGCCCGTAGATATTCTCAAGACCAGGGCTCGGCCATTAACGGCGGCGATTTGGGATGGTTTGGGGAAGGTATGATGATACAACCTTTCAACGATGCCGCCTTCTTCGGTAAAAAAGGAGACCTGGTAAAGGTGGAATCCCAGTTTGGCATACATATCATAAACATACAGGACCAGAGCCAACCAACCACCAAGTATCAGTTGGCTACGCTGGCCAGAAAAGTAACTTACAGTTCCAAAACTTATCAGGATATTTACTCTGAAGCTACAAGGTTTGCAGCCATCAATAACACGCGCGAGAAGTTCGAGAAGGGAATAGAGGATGAGAACCTGACGCGCAAGTATGGCCGAGACCTACAGAAAAATGACCGTACTGTGGGCGCCCTTGAGTCGCCCCGCGAACTGGTTAAATGGGCTTTCCATGCAAGCGAAGGCGACCTGTCGCCCATCTTTGAGTTTGGTGACCAATTTGTGATTGCCCTGCTCACCAAGGCCACCAACGAGGGCACGATGCCCCTGAGTGCCGTGCGCACCCGTATTGAGCGCGAGTTGATGAACGATAAAAAGGCCGACTTTCTGATTCAGCAATTTAAACAGGAGGCCACAAACGGTCAAAGCCTTACAGCCATTGCCCAGAGGATGAATACGGAGGTACAATCTGCCACCAATGTCAGCTTTGACGCTTTTCAGGTAACCGGCGCAGGTGTTGAGCCCGCACTGGTATCACTGGCAGTTTACTCACCCGAGGGCAAGCTTTCAGGGCCGGTGAGAGGAAACAACGGCGTTTACATGATCCAGGTCAATAGTAAACAAGCGTCCGACAATAATAATCAATCTGTCGTGCGAACCCAGCTCGAAAACGAACTTAATATGAAAGTGGATTATCAACTGCTTGAAACTATACGTGAAAAGGCAAAGATTGACGACAACCGGGCCAACTTCTATTAAGAGTTTCAGCAATAGACACTCGTAAAAGGTGTTCAGCCGGCCCCCAATTATCAGGGGCAGATTCCCGATGACAACAGCAAGCCAAAGAGCTCCACAATTTTTCTGAATTGTGAGGTCCGATTCTAAAAAAGATTGCCACAGATTGCCGCAATGCGGCAATCTGTGGCAATCTTTTTTAAATTATCCGGAACCTCCAATCTTTAATCCACATTATCGTGAAGAAAAGGGTTATTTTCTCTCAGAGTAGGTCCCTCCTTTCCATCCGAAAGCGAAAACCTGGAAACCCGCCTGCTTTGTTCGTTTGGTGATATCTGGCGGTTATTGCCCCTGTCTATCTTAACGTTTCTACGCTTATAGGCCGGCACGTTTTCAATCTGATCGATCATTTTTTCGTCGCTAATATCGTCGGCCACAAGGGGTGAGGAGTGCCCTGTCCCTAACAAAAGGGGGCCATCTCCCTCTGTATCCAGTCCCCACGATTGAGGGTCATCGCCATCCACATCCTGTTTGGTTTTATTGTCAGAGCCATAGAGCCACTCAATCTGACGCTCCTTTTCACGTTCAATGGCGTCAAAGTCCACCACCCGCGGTTTATCAGCCTCTTCGTCAAGATCGAGGGAGATCTCCTCCTCCTGGGTAACCATTAAAGTTTCGGCTACTTTGCCCTCTTCATCCATCAGATAACGGGTAAGCGGTTTACCGGATGTTTTAACCGGCGTTTCAATAATATGGCGGGAAGCAAAACCAGTGGCAATAATGGTTACATTCACCTGTTTATTCAGGCGCTCGTCGGAGCCGGTACCCCAGATGATGGAAGCGTTTCTGCCCACCTTTTCCTGAACAAAATCGGTTATATAGCCCACCTCATCCATAGTGATCTCATCAACGCCGGAGGTGATGTTGAGGAGAATATTTTTGGCACCCTTTATATCATTATTGTTAAGCAAGGGCGATTCCAGTGCAGCCTGAATGGCGTCCACAGCTCTTTCCTCCCCCTCGGCAGAGGCCGAACCCATAATAGAGACCCCGCTCTCCTTCATGACCGTTTCCACATCGGCAAAATCAACGTTGATGTAGCCGTGCACAGTAATAATTTCGGCAATACCCTTAGCAGCGGTTGCCAATATGTTATCGGCCCGCGAAAAAGCATTGGTCAATTTCAGATCACCGTACATCTCGCGCAACTTCTCATTGTTGATAATCAACAGAGAGTCCACCTGCTTCTCCATTTCGGCAATGCCCTCCAGCGCCTGGCTGATGCGAACACGCCCCTCGAACTTAAAAGGAATGGTTACGATGCCAACAGTAAGGATGCCCATTTCACGGGCAGCCCCCGCTATTACAGGTGCAGCCCCCGTTCCGGTGCCGCCTCCCATGCCGGCAGTGATGAACACCATCTTGGTACCTCCCTCCAGCACATTTTTAACTGCCTCCAGACTTTCGATGGCAGCCTCTCTGCCCCGCAGGGGTTTATTGCCGGCACCGCGGCCTTCGGTCAACGATTCGCCCAGCTGAATTTTTATGGGCACCGGGCTGCTGATTAACGCCTGAGCATCGGTGTTACAAATTACAAAACTCACATCTTTAATGCCCAGGTTATACATGTAGTTAACCGCGTTGCTTCCTCCTCCGCCTACACCAATCACCTTAATAATAGAGGATTGGTCACTGGGCATATCAAAACTCATCAAATCTTCACTCATAGAATCAATTTTCACGGGAGCTTTACACTCACATTTTACATTTCGGTATCTTTCTCATCGAAAATACCTGCCAGGCCGCGCTTTAAATTACCAAATAGATCTCCGGTAATATAATTCTCCTTTTTCCCTTTCTTTTCCCGGAGTTTTATCTCCGGCTTTTTTACAGATGGTTTATCTGCTCGCTCCTCTTCCTCTAAATCATTAAAGAGAGACTGCTCCCGGGTGATGCCCGTGCCGCGATAGGTACCCGCGCTTGCCAGTAAACCAATGGGTGTTGAAAAAGTGGGGTTTTGAATCTTTTCCTTGTCGTTTTCGGGAAACAATACAGCAGGAATACCCACCCTGACATCAAGCCCCGATTTGAGCTTCATGAGTTGCACAATATGATTGAGCAAAGCACCTCCACCGGTGAGTACAATACCTGCACCCAGTTTTTCGTAGTAACCCGATTTTTCCAGATGGTGCAGTATCAACTCAATGATCTCCTCCATCCGGGCTTGTATAATGCATGCCAGGCTTTTAAACGAAATCTCTTTGGGCTCCCATCCCGGAATCCCGGGTATGGTCACCACGGCATCCTCACGTGCCATGGTACCAAGAGCCGAACCAAACTGTGTTTTCAGCGATTCGGCCTGTTTGTAAAGCACTGCGCATCCCTCTTTGATATCACCTGTTATTACACTGCCCCCAAAAGGAATCACCACCGTTTGGCGAAGAATTCCATCATAAAAAAGTGCCATATCGGTGGTTCCCCCTCCAATATCGATGAGTACCACACCGGCTTCCTTCTCTTCTGCCGACAGCACTGCACCTGCCGAGGCAAGAGGCTCCAGCAAAAGGCCTTTCAATTTAAGTCCGGCCCGGTGAATACACTTCTCTATGTTACGAACCGAAGCTACACGACCAATGACCACTAAAAAGTTGCCTTCCAGCTTCTGACCCGACATCCCTACCGGATTTCTCACACCCGTTTCGTGGTCAACCACGTAATCCTGGGGAATCACATGCAGGATTCTTTCATCGGCCTCCAGCGGAATGCGGTAGCTGTCGCTGAGCAATTGCTCCAGATCAAAGGTATTAATTTCATTGCCAGGATTTATAAAACGATAGCAACGGGTTGTAATACTCTTGAGATGCTGCCCTGCAATGCCCACCGAAACCTCGATGATTTTAATACCCAGTCGCTGCTCCAGAGCTTCCGTAACATGGCGAATGGCATTAACGGTCTCCTCAATGTTGAGGATAACCCCTCTTTTAACGCCGGTAGAAGCTACGGATTCGAGACCCAGCACTTCGGTTTGACCATTCGAGTGCTTGCGGCCCACAACAGCCGCAATTTTTGTGGTGCCAATGTCAATAGCTGCAATTAGTGGTGATTCGTGACTCATAAGTCCCTGTTTTTTGAGCAAAGAACCTGTCCTTTGTATTTCAAGTTAATAATCTGATATTCATTCCATTCATGTGGCGTTAAGCCCGACTTGTAGAGCGCCTTTAAATTGCGCAATTTCTCAGTCATTCTTTCGGGTGGACCAAACAAAATAAGATGGTCTCCAACCCTGGGCACCAACACAAAGTCCCCGTTTCGTTTCACATATACTTGCTCCATCTGAGCCCTCCAAAAAGGGTCTTCGTACAGATGGCGCGCCAACATCAACAGCGAATCCGGCTTTTCCGGAATATGGCCGTTGGCCACCAAAACCCTCGCCGTAAACGACTCAAACAGGGGCATCTGGCCGCCCGCTTCATCGAGGTAATAGGAGGTGTTTCCATCAAACACCCGCACCAGGGGCAAATGCTGTGTGACCTCAATTTTAAGATGTCCACCCATGGTATTGTAAGCTTCACAGCTTTTTACGGCAGGGTGTTTTTCCAGGAAAGACTCAACCTCCTCAAAATCAATTTTCTTAAACGGCTGACCCAGTAAACTCTTAAATCGCTTCATCACCGCTGTTCTGATTTCTTGTCCCGACACGAACTGTGTGTTCAGGCTATCGGTAACCACAACCACTACATCGGCGCATACCACCCTCTCTCTGCTGCTACTCACAAATGCAAGTATCACCGGAAAGTATGCAAACACCAGGCCCCGAAGAACCATTTGTTTCAATCGTCTCATCCGCAATATCTGCCTTTTCTTACCCGCTTAAATATAAGCCTTTTGTCTTTAATTAATATCACTCATCACAGAAAATTTATCAACAGTCTGTTTTCTGTTTTCAACATCCTTTATTTGCTGGCCAATAGTTCTGTCCATTTTTTTATCGACGGCACCAGCCTGTCAATGTCCCCGGCCCCCATAGTGACTAAAATCCGGGGTCTGTTATTTTCCAAATAAGTAAGCAATTCGTCCTTTTCCACCAGATGCACTTTGGTATTTTTCATCAGGCTGGCAATCATACTGCTGTCAACGCCTTCGATGGGCAGTTCCCTGGCAGGATAAACCGGGAGCAGCACGACTTCATCGAACTCCGAAAGTGCATCGGCAAAATCCTGTGCCAAATCTCTGGTACGGGTGTACAAATGCGGCTGAAACACACCTGTTATACGTTGTTTGGAATATAAGTTACGAATGCCGGCCAGGGTGGCACGTATCTCCTGCGGATGATGCGCATAATCGTCGATGTAAACAATCCTGGGCGTATCTACCTGCACATCAAAGCGCCGGGCAATACCACGAAACACGGGCAGAGCATCTTTTATCTCCTGAGGTGTAACGCCGTTTACGAGTGCCAGAGCAATGGAAGCCACCGCATTCTCAACATTTAAGAGGCCGGGAATTCCCAGTTGGAGGTCGCTTATGTTACCGAAAGGAGTAACCAGATTGAAATGGTACAAACCCTGACTGAGAAGTACATCTGTGGCAAAAAAATCGGCTGAATTTTCCAGGTGATAGGTGTAAACTTTAACCCCCAAAGCAAGCTCACCGGGCCGGGGCAGACCAGCTTTAATAATCAACGTTCCCTGTTTTTTTATCCGGCCTGCAAATCGTTCAAACTCCTTTACCAGCTCCTCAAGGGTTCCGTAAATGTCGAGATGATCGGCATCCATGGAGGTAATCACCGCCGAGTCGGGTGTAAGTTGCAAAAAGGAACGATCGTATTCATCGGCCTCCAGCACAACCAGCTGAGAAGCCTCGTTGTTTAAAAAGTTGGTGTTGTAATTTTTGGATATACCTCCTAAAAAAGCGTTGGTGCCCAGCCTGCTGTTGTGCAAAATATGAGCGACAAGCGCTGAAATGGTAGTTTTACCATGCGTGCCTGCCACGCATATCGAGTTCATATCACGTGTTATGAGACCCAGCGCCTGAGAGCGTTTTAAAACGCGAAATTCGTTTTTCCTAAACGCCCGAAGCTGAGGATGGGTAGCGGGAACAGCAGGGGTGTAAATCACCAGCGTTTCACCAGGATTGGTGAAAGACACAGGCACTGCAGCCTCTTCCTCATCAAAAACAACTTCAATACTCTCCCTGATTAATTCATCCGTGAGGGAGTTCACAGCGCGGTCGTACCCTCCCACCTTCTTTCCGATTTTTTTGAAAAATCGGGCCAGAGCACTCATCCCAATCCCACCAATGCCAATAAAATAAATATTTCTATATCCCTCAAAGTGTCTCATAACGATAATCAATACAGTATTAATCAACTATTAAAGCAATTGCCTCACGCGCAATCTGCAGGGCCGCATGAGGCCTGGCAAAGGTCTGGATATTTTTTTCCAAATTTGCGCAACTCCCGGGATCGTCCATCAGGGCAAGAGCTTCATGCATTAGTTTCTGACGCGCGTCCCCATCAACTACTAAAAGGGCTGCATCTGCATTTACCAAAGCCATAGCATTTCTGGTTTGATGGTCTTCCGACACATTTGGTGAAGGTACCAGTATAACCGCCTTGCCCAGTAGTGCCAGCTCCGAAATGGTAAGGGCACCGGCTCTCGCCACCACCACATCGGCAGCACTGTAGGCCAACTCCATACGGCTGATAAATGCTCTCACCTTTACGTTGTTAAGGTGCATGGCAGTCACCTCTTTGTTTATATCATCATAATAATATTTTCCGGTTTGCCACAGAAGCTGCACATCGTGTCGATCGCCCAGCATTTGCAATCCTGCCAGAATGCCCTGATTGATGCTCCCTGCACCCAGCGAGCCGCCTACCACCAATAGAGTGCGACGCTCCGGCGAAAGGTTTAGTTCCTCCAAAGCAATCTGCCGGCTGACGGGAGACAACAATACCTGCCGAACTGGATTGCCGGTAAGCACAATCTTTGAAGAGGGGAAAAAACGCTCCATCCCGGGATAAGCCACACATATACGTTGGGCTTTACGTGCCAGTATGCGGTTGGTAACCCCCGGAAAACTGTTTTGCTCCTGCAGCAACGTGGGAATACCCCTGGAAGCAGCTGCCCTGAGCACAGGCCCGCTGGCATACCCTCCCACACCTATAGCCAGTTGCGGCTTAAAAGTACTGATAATCTTGCGTGCCTTAAACATACTAGCCAGCAATTTGAAGAAAAAGATTATATTCTTAAAAGTCAAACGACGCTGGAATCCTGCCACAGGTAAACCCTCAATCTTATAGCCGGCAGCGGGAACTTTTTCCATCTCCATGCGCCCCAGGGCACCTACAAAAAGTATCTCCACCTCCGGGTTTTCTTCTTTTAGAGCATCGGCAATTGCAATCGCCGGGAAGATATGCCCTCCGGTACCACCGCCGCTGATTATGACTTTGTGCTGCATGAGTTCTGAGTTTTGGGTTATGAGTTATAAAAAGATTGACGGAAGACCGAAGAGATTGAGGGGATTGGATGAAAGAGATTGAAGAGAAAAAAGATTGATATTTTCACTCCTTTGCCCTTCACCCTTTACCTTCCATCTCGCTAATCCCTTAATCCCTTTTTGCTTTGAGCTTTCAGCTTCCATCTTCTACCCTTTACCATTTTTGGTCCTGTTCACTTTTTTCACTGTTTACCGTTTACATTTTACTGTTTACATTTCACTACCGTTCACCACTTACCGAGACAATTCATGAATTGTCTCTACCAACCTAAATTACCCTTTCAGGTTTCAAATATCTTCCGCATTCGTAAAACCGCAGGTCTCTCCTTACTCCCTTTCCTTCGGAGAACTCGTCCCGCTATTGCGGGAGGGCTGGGATGAGGCTCCTTCTACATTGTACCTGCTCACGCCTAAAATGGCGCCAAAGGCAACACAACTAAACAAAATGGAGGTACCGCCCATGCTGACCAGCGGCAGGGGTTGTCCGGTAACGGGAAAGATGCCCACGGCGACGCCCATATTTATAAACGACTGGGAGACAAGCATGAGGCCCAATCCCAGTACCATAAAAGCCGGAAAAGCCCGGTGTGTGTTGTTAACCAACACGCCTATCCTGGCCAATAAAAAAAAGTAAGCCAGCAGAATGAATATTGCTCCAATAAGTCCGAACTCCTCGGCAATAATAGCATAGATAAAATCGCTGTAAGGGTGCGGTAAGAAATTACGCTGATCACTGTTCCCCGGTCCTTTACCCAGAAAGCCGCCGGTGGCAATGGCAATCTTCGACTGGGTGACCTGATAGGAACCGCTGTGTTCATTTACACCCTCATCATCGTTACTGAAGAATCGCTCTACACGTGCACTCCATGTATCGGCCCGGCCCAGCACCACAATATTGTTCATGGTTAAAAACAGCACTACAGCAATAATTGCAGATCCCCCTCCGGCAGTCAAAAACAGATATTTAAAAGGCACCCTTCCCAAAAACATCATCGCCATGACCACAACCGCCAAAAGGACAGCAGTGGAAAAATTTTCGGGAAAGATTAAAGCACAGACAATAGCAGTATGTATAATGATTAATTTATAAGCGCCAAAGCCCACTCCTTCTTCACTTTGGTTCTGGGCCAGAACGCGAGCAATATAAAAAATCAATGCCAGTTTGGCAAATTCGGAAGGCTGAAAGCTGATGCCTATACCTGGCACCGAGAGCCAGCGGCTAGCCTGGTTAAGGTCGCGACCTGAAAAAAGCGTGATGACTAGCAAAAATATAGACAGATAAAGCAACACCACAGCAAACCGGGCAAAATATTTATACGGAATACGGTGAACCAGCACAATGAGCCCCATGCCTGTAATAAGAAACACCAATTGCTTAAACATATAGTAGGTGGTATTTCCTCCCTGATTTTTATAGGCGAGGCTTCCCGTAGCGCTGTAAACGGTGAGCAGGGAAACAACCGAGAGCAGTATGATGATGCTCCAAATCATGCGATCGCCTTTAAGATATTTTTGAAACAGATTGCTCATACATTCAGTTTTATTCAGTAAGCAATTGAGCCACACCCAGCTTAAAAAGCTTTCCGCGGTGTTCATAGTTGTCAAATAAATCGAAGCTGGCACAGGCTGGTGAAAGTAGCACCACATCGCCCCTTGCTGCCAGTTTACGGGCATGTTGCAAGGCCTCGGGCATAGAATCGGCCTCTACCAACTGATCAACAGTACTCCCAAAAGAGGAGATCAGCTTTCGATTGTCCACCCCCAGACAAATAAGTGCCTTCACTTTTTTACGTACCAAAGGGAGCAAAGCAGCATAATCGTTTCCCTTGTCGGTACCGCCGGCAATCCAAATCACAGGGCGGGTCATGCTATCCAGTGCATACCAGGTGGAATCAACATTGGTGGCCTTGCTGTCATTGATAAAAAGGATCCCCTGCACTTCGGCCACACGCTCCATACGATGTTCAACGCCCCTGAAGTGGGTAAGGCCCTCCACCAGATGGAGCGAAGAAATGCCCATGCGAAGTGCTGCCAGCCCTGCAGCCATGGCGTTATAAACATTATGCACCCCTTTAAGCGCTAACGATTCTAACGGAAGTGATATTTTCTCCTTTCCCAAATTAAAAACCAATTGCTGCTGTTCCACCCACGCTCCCGTTTTTTGTGGTTTATGGTATGAGAAGGGCCACTGTTGCACCCCGCTTTCAATAGTTTTTAGCCGATTGGTTATCACCTTATCGTCGGCACAGTAAATAAAATCATCATTGGCACCTTGGTTTTGAAGTATTCTGAACTTCGATTGCACATAGTTATCAAAAACAAATCCATACCGGTTCAGATGATCGGGGGTTATGTTTAACAATAACGAGGTGTCACACTTAAAATGAATCACATCATCCAACTGAAAACTACTGAGTTCCAGCACAAAAGCCTTAGGCTGATGCTGTAACAGTTTCCGGGCAAAACTCTGCCCCACGTTTCCGGCTGCTTCAACATCCATTCCTACACCTTTCAGGATGTGAGTAATCCAGGTAACTGTGGTGGTTTTACCATTGCTACCCGTAACGCCGATGAGATGAGCGGTATTGTATCTTCCACCAAATTCAATTTCCGATACCACGGGCACCCCTTTCTGCCTGAGCCTTTTTATCAGATCAACCTCTTCCGGAATCCCAGGGCTCTTAACCACCTCGCCCGCTTTTAAAATGCGATCCACAGAGTGTCCGCCCTCTTCAAAGGGGACATCTGCCAAAATCAGCTCTTTCTTGAAGACATCAGCAATGGGCCGATTGTCGGATACAAACAGCTCCAGACCTTTGGCCTTTGCCAGCAGAGCGGCTCCGGTACCGCTTTCACCTGCGCCCAATATCACCAACTCACCGCTCATGGATTATCGTATTTTAAGGGTTACAATGGTCAGCACCGCCAGAATGATTCCAATGATCCAAAAGCGGTTTACAATCTTGGATTCGGTATAGCCTTTTAATTGATAATGGTGGTGCAAAGGAGCCATTTTAAAGACGCGCCGTCCCTGCCCATACTTTCGTTTGGTATATTTAAAGTAGGAGACCTGAATCATTACCGATACACTTTCGACCAAAAAGATGCCACACAAAATAGGGATGAGCAGCTCCATGCGAATCAGGATGGCAAAAACTGCAATGATGCCGCCCAGGGTGAGACTGCCGGTATCGCCCATGAACACCTGAGCAGGAAATGAGTTGTACCATAAAAACCCAACCGTAGCTCCGATGAATGCACTCATAAATACCACCAGCTCTTCGGCCTGTGGCACATACATTATGGTAAGATATCCGGCATAGATGGTGTTACTGGCCACATAAGCCAGAATGCCCAGGGTAGTACCAATAATGGCGGAGGTGCCGGTTGCCAGGCCATCGAGGCCATCGGTAATGTTAGCCCCGTTAGAAACAGCGGTGGTGATAAATATTACGGCCAGCACAAATATGAGCCACCCCCACGAAGCTCTCGTATCCTCATCTAAAAACCACAGTACCGAACTGTAGTTAAACCGGTTATTCTTAAAAAAGGGCACATTGGTTACCGGTGCCTTTTCATAAACAACCTCAGGAGAAACCTCATTAGTTTCTACTACCGTTTGGGTTGTTTTAACTTTACCCGCCGTATCGACACGCACCACCACCCCTTCGCTGAAATAGAGCGTAAGCCCTACCGCCAGTCCCAAAACCACCTGTCCAATCACTTTAAAACGACCGGGCAAACCCTCCTTATTCTTTTTGAATACTTTGATATAGTCGTCTAAGAAACCAATGAATCCCAGCCACACCGTAGTACCAATCATCAACAACACATAGAGGTTATCGAGCTTCCCAAACAACAACACAGGCACCAATATGGAGGTAATGATGATGAGACCGCCCATGGTAGGAGTTCCTTTTTTCTTATACTGTCCCTCCAATCCTAAATCGCGCACAACCTCGCCTATTTGTTGTTTTTGCAACATCCGTATGATTCTTTTGCCGAAGATAGTTCCTATTAAAAGAGCAAAAATAACGGCCATCCCCGAACGGAACGAGATGTACTGAAACATGCCGGCCCCCGGGAAATCAATGGATTCTAAATATTTATACAACCAAAATAGCATAACTTAAGCGTTAGAGCGTTCAAAAAACTGGCGCACCACCTCACGGTCATCGAAGTGGTGTTTGTGACCCTTCACTTCCTGGTAAGTTTCATGTCCTTTACCGGCCACCAAAACAATATCTCCGGGTCGGGCTATGGTACAGGCAGTGCGAATGGCCTCGCGCCTGTCCACAATTGAGAGCACTCTGATGCGTTCCTCAAAGGTCACACCCTCCATCATCTGGTCGATGATTGTCTGTGGCTCTTCATCGCGGGGATTATCGGAGGTAATGATTACCCTGGAGCTGTTCCGTACAGCCTGTGAAGCCATCAGGGGGCGCTTCAACGGATCGCGGTTACCACCTGCTCCCACCACCGTTATCACCTTCTGTCCGGGTTTGCGGATATCGTTCAAGGCTTCCAGCACATTTTTCAAAGCATCGGGGGTGTGCGCATAATCCACCACTGCCGTGACTCCCGAAGCGGATCGAATGGTCTCGAACCGTCCCTCCACGGGTTTCAGGCGGCTTAAAGCAATAAGCAAGGCGCGTTTATCCCATCCCAACAACCGCCCTGCTCCATAAACGGCCAGAAGATTCGAGACATTAAATCTTCCTATAAAGGGTGTCCACACCTCTTCCCCGTCTATTTCTAATTGCATCCCTTCGAAATGACTCTCCACAATCCTGGCACGATAACCGGCCATTTCACGCAATGAATAGGTGTTGATTTGAGCCGCAGTGTTTTGCACCATTACCCGCCCATGCTTGTCATCCACATTGGTTAGGGCAAAGGCGCCCTTTGGCAGCCGATCGAAAAAATCCTTTTTTGCAGCAATGTATGCATCAAAGGTTTTGTGGTAATCCAAATGGTCGTGGGTGATGTTGGTAAAAACGGCTCCGTTAAAATCGAGTCCGGCAATTCGTTTTTGGTGAACGGCATGAGAACTTACCTCCATAAAACAGTAATCACATCCAGCATCCACCATGCGGCGCATCAGTTGATTCAGCGACACCACATCGGGTGTGGTATGCGTGGTATTTAGCTTTTCATCGTTCACATAGTTGGCTATGGTTGAGCAGAGCCCCGCCTTATAACCCAGCAACCGGGCGGTATGATAAAGCAACGAGGCAATGGTGGTTTTTCCGTTGGTACCAGTTATGCCCACCAGAGAAAGGTGGCGGGAAGGGAAATCATAAAAAACGGCCGCCATTACAGCCAACGCTTCGCGGCTGTCGGGAACCTTTAAAAATACAACATCACTGTAATTTTTGTCCGGCATACTTTCGCACACTATCACTGTGGCCCCCAAATCGACCGCCTTTTGTATAAAGGTATGCCCATCGGCCACCGAGCCTGACAACGCCACGAAGGCAAAACCGGCCTTAACCTGACGCGAATCGAAAACTACATTTTCAATCAGCGAATCACCTTCGCCCCTGCGCTCTGTTACATCGAGGTGTTTGATGTATGTGGATAATGGTTTAGGATTCATTTGTTTGAGATTCAGTTAGAAGATAGAATCAATGTGGTTCTAACAAAGGGTTTAATCATTCTCCGGAAGCCGCCTGACGACAGGTATGTTTCAGATATTCTCATGTTTCGCTTCATCCCGATAATTATTCCAGATATAATTGAATAGAACTCCCTTTTTTAATAACTCCGCCCGGCGGTATCGACTGTTTAGTGATGCGTCCAACGCCGCTGATGGCCACTTTCAGGCCTCTGTTTTCAAGTAGGGCCACGCCATCTTTGGCGCCCATGCCCAAAACCTGAGGCACAGTGGTTTTGGGAACTGCCATAGGCCTGAAGTCGATGGTATTTTCTTTAGCCAGAGTAGAGACCCAATCACTGTTTATGTTTTTCCCGTTCACCGGCATGCCCAGTTCCTGCAACACCAGCGAAAGCTCATCTTTGGTACCCCCTTTGGACCAGGGCATGGTGCCGTTCTTAATTTGAGGCGCCAAAGCCCCGGCCGGCAGCAGATCATAACTCAGAGCATAAACTCTGTCGGCTATTTCACGAAAAACGGTACCCGCTACAATGTTGCCATAATAAACGTTGTTGGAAGGCGCTGTCACCACAACTATACAGGAATACATAGGCTGATCGGCCGGGAAATAACCCACAAAAGAGGCCAGATACTCCACCCCATCTTCATTGTGATAACCACCGGCACCTTTGGCTATTTGTGCGGTACCTGTTTTACCTGCAATTTTATAAGTCTCATTTCTGATATTTTTTGCAGTTCCATGCTCCACCACACCCTGTAACAACTGATGCACCTTTTCGAGTGTGGAGGCCGAACAGATGGATGGATTGAGCACTACGGGGTCGAACTCGCGCAACATCTCCCCATGCTGACTGACTCCCTTTACCAACATGGGCCGCACCAAAGTGCCATTGTTGGCCACTGCATTGTAAAAGGCCAGTATTTGTAACGGTGTCATCTTAAGCTCATAACCAATCGACATCCATGGCAGGGAGACGCCCGACCAGGAAGGGTCGCCAGGATATTTAATAACCGGATTGCCTTCGCCCTTAATTTCGATACCCAACGACTTGTTCAGTCCCATGGCATAGAGCCGGTCCACGAAGCGCCGGGGATTATTTTTATAATTGTTATAAATAATTTTTGAAACGCCCACATTGGAGGACTTTTCAAACACCTCGCGCACCGTTAATTTTCCGTATCCTCCATAGTGGCTGTCACGCATCACCCGGTCGTAGTAAGTGCAGGCGCCATTTCCGGTGTCAATGGTGTCGGTAAGCCGTACCACCCCATCTTCCAGCGCTGCTATTATTGAAGCCAGCTTAAAGGTAGAGCCCGGCTCGGCAGATTCGCCAATGGCGAAGTTAAAATGGTCTTCGATGTAGGTGCCGGGCGCGCTGCGGTGCAAGTTAACCATCGCCTTAATGGCCCCGGTTTTTACTTCCATGAGGATAACTACGCCGTGATCGGCATTGAGCTCCACCAGCTGATTTCTTAGGGAGTGTTCGGCCACATCCTGCAACCCGATATCGAGGGTTGTAACTAAATCCTTTCCATCGAGTGGAGGCAACTCCTCATCAGGGATCCAGCTTCCGGCAATACGTTTCCAGGTGCTAACCCCGTTGGTGCCTTTTAGCACATTGTCGTAGGCGCGTTCAAGTCCTACCATGCCCCCTTTTGATTTTTCGCCATACAGTTTACCAATGGTTCGGGCAGCTAAAGAACCAAACGGCAACCTTCGCTGGTCGTATTGACGGGGAATAAACCCACCGGAATTGCGTCCATCGCGAAATATGGGAAACTTATTGATTACCTGTAATTCGGTGTACAATATTTTGCGTGGATTAATCAGGTGATATCGCCTCCCCTCCTTTCGTGCTTCAACCAGTTGCTGCTTATAGGCCGATGGCGATTTGTCCTTAAAAAACTTTGAAAGACAAAGCGCCAGAGAATCAACCTTTGAATTGAACAGTTTATCATCCAGCCCCTGAGCGCGTGTATCCATGTAAAGCCGGTATTGAGGCACCGAGAGTGACAGCTTATAACCCCGTGCATCTAAAATATTGCCCCGGTTGGCCTCAATAATTATGCTACTGCTCTCCAGCACGCGGGCTTTCTCCTTCCAGCGATCGGCATCTACCAATTTCAGGTAAACCAGCTCAAAGGCAATCCATCCCACCAACAGCAGAAACATCAGATAAATGATGCTCAGCCTTAGCATTATGTTTTTTTTGATGCTCATCGCTATCTTTCGTTTTTCTTAACTTCCAGCTTTCGCGGTGGTGTTTTCAGCACCTCCAGTTCAATACCCGCTTTTCTTACCCTGCTCATTACCTCCGATTGCTTACTCATGTTCATAAGTTCGGAAGAGGTGGTAATAGCTTCGTATTTCAGTTCTTTCAATTCTATGAGCAAACGGGACTGTTGGTCCAACAACCCCTCCACATGGTAACGATTGCCTATGTATAGTATTGCCAGAAACACCAGGAACCCAATAAAAGGCCATTGCCGGGCAATACCCGCACGTGCAAAAAAACGTCCGGTAAGCAGCTCTTTGGCTGAAAACCCCTTCAGCTCCTGCAGTTCCTCCTTCCCATGAAGAAACTCATTGTTGCTCTTTCTTTTAAACAGTCTCATACTCGTTCGGCTACTCTAAGTTTGGCACTGCGGGAACGGGGATTTTGCTCAACCTCCCGTGCATCGGGTTGTATCACCTTTCTGTTAATGGCTTTAAAGTCGGGATTGGTGTGTCCGTAAATATCTCTTTCGGGCTGAGAGGTATCAAAAGCTCCACTCCTGATAAAATTCTTGACCAACCGGTCTTCGAGCGAATGATAGGTTAGCATGACCAGACGGCCGCCCGGTTTAATAACCAGGGGCATCTGAAGTAACAGTTCCTTTAGAACCTCCATCTCACCGTTTACCTCGATGCGCAAAGCCTGAAACACCTGCGCCAGGTATTTATTTATATCACGCCGGGGTGCCAGAGGTTCAATCAGCATACGGAGCTGGGCAGTGGTTTTAAATGGCTGACCCCGTCTAAACCCGACCAAAGCATTGACCAAACGCCTCGCTGAAGAGACCTCACCGTAGAGACGGAATATCGATGTTAAACGATCGGCAGAATAATCGTTCAATACCCTTGCCGCTGTTAATGCCTGGCCTTGCCCCATGCGCATATCCAGGGCACCATCATGCCGGAAAGAAAACCCCCGCCGGGGATCATCAAAGTGGTGGGATGAAACACCCAGGTCGCCCAACACACCATCCACAGAATTAATATTCAGATAATCCAAAAAGTTGCGCAGAAACCTAAAATTGTGTTTCACCAGGATGAATCGCTTATCTTTCAGACCATGAATCCAGGAATCCGCATCCTGATCGAAGGCTATAAGGCGCCCGTTGGGCCCTAATCTTTCCAAAATGGCCCTGCTGTGCCCACCTCCGCCAAAAGTTAAGTCCACATAATTGCCTTCCGGATTGATATTCAATCCCTGAATAGACGTTTGCAGTAAAACCGGAATATGATACTGCCCTGTCATTATATTTTGTTTTTCGATCTCCATCTGCCATTCATCCATAAAACGATGCAAAAATACTACCCTATAATGGATAGCCCACCGCTGTTGCCAAAAATTTTTTCGGCCAAATGGCCCAGCTCATCGCGCCCCATTTCACTCTTTCGGTAAACCGTTTCACTCCACACCTCTATATGCTGATCCACACCCAGCAGAACCAGGTCACGCTCAGCTTCAATCTGGCTCATAAGCCGCTTTGGGATTAAAAAACGCCCGTTGCCATCAAGCACCACTTCTGCTGATCCCCGAAAAAAGTTTCGTAAAAATAGATTGTGTTCCCGGTTATAGGGATTGATCTTTTGGCGCACACGGTTCAATTCCTGCTGCCACACTTCAAAAGGGTAAAGCAAGAGACATGGTTCAAACAAATCCTTACGCACCACCAGGCGTATCTCATCCCCGTCGAGCACCCTTTTAAAGGCCGATGGAAACACAACACGCCCTTTGGCGTCGGTTCTGCACTCAAAATCTCCTATAAATATGAACATTGCAGAATTTAGATTACTTTCGTAAAAGTACAATATTTTTCAACCACAGTCAACCACTTTAACCCACATTTCGAAAAAATGTTACAAAATAGTTTTTACTTCCTTTATATAATCGTATGAGTCAACAGATTACTCATGTTGATAAAAATTAAGGATGGGAGTAAATGTTGAGCCCTTTCAGAGTCTTCTCCGCCGTGGCGGAGGCAAAAGGAAAATCATAATAAATTCTCCTCTTTGGAAGAGTTTGGAAGAGTATGATGTGTTTCTATGGTTTTATCAGGAAAAGCTGTATAAGAAATAAGGTAATAAGGTCGATGGCAGAAGATGGTTTGTTGGGCTGCTATTAGGGTTGAAAAAAGAAATAAGGTTTTTTATATTCTACCCCAAACCTCTATAAATTTCAGAGTCTCAAAGTTCTCTGGCGGAACTTCCCAAAAATTCTTCTTTTTGACTTCCGGCAGCTGCCGGATTAAGGGTAAAACAGAGAAAGAGCTTTTGGGATTTTGAAAATTTTGTCATATATCCTTTGTGTGAGAAGTTTTATTTTTTGAAATATTTTTTTTAAACTTGACGATAAAAAAGATGGAAGAGCTTCAGGAGCGACTGATAGATGTTGAAAAGGTGTTTGCAAGCAAGAATCCGGCATTACTCAGGATAATTCCATCCTTTGTAATCCGATATTTGAAACGCATCACCCATCAGGATGAAATTAACCGTTTTCTTCTTGAAAAGGGACATCTGAAAGGGATTGAGTTTGGCAAGGCCATTCTCTTCGACTTATTTGGGGCAGGCTATCAGGTTGCCGGGCTTGAGAAGCTGCCTGCAACCGGGCGTTTTGTATTTGCCAGTAACCATCCTCTGGGAGGCCTCGATGGCATAGCTTTGCTGGTGGCCGTAGGTGAAAGATTTCCAAATCTGAAATTCCCGGTGAACGACATTTTAATGAATCTGAAGTCGCTGGATAATATATTTTTGCCGATTAATAAACACGGAGGCAACTCGCGCACAGCAGCCATAGCAATTGACAAGGCTTACCAGTCAAACGATCAGGTACTTATGTTTCCTGCGGGATTGGTGAGTCGCAAACAGAAAGGTGTAATAAAAGATCTGCAATGGAAAAACAACTTTGTCAGAAAGGCCATTCAGCATAATCGGGACATCGTTCCTGTACACATTTCGGGTCGTAATTCGAACTTTTTTTATACATTGGCCAATATTCGCAAGAGGTCGGGCATTAAAGCCAATATAGAAATGTTGTACCTGCCCGACGAGATGTTCAGGCAACACGGCGAAAACCTTTTAATACGAATTGGAGAGCCTGTGAGCATCAAGTCTCTGAGAGAAGAAGGCACACCCGAGGAATGGAGTCAAAAAATAAGGGCACTAAGTTATGCTCTGCCAAAAAAGATTAATTTTGTACCGTCATCATAGAAAAAAATAAGATTTTAACTTGTCATCACCCAAAGACAGCTAACACCTTTAAATGTAAATGGCTTCAAACACACCCATCATTGCCCCTGTACCGCGCGAAGAGCTTGAGGCGGAGCTCACGCAGGAACGTTTTGTTCGTGCCACCAATAAGGGCGAAAACAAAATCTATGATTTCATTGCGGCCGATGCGCCTTCGCTGATGCTCGAAGTAGGGCGTTTGCGGGAGTTGTCGTTTCGTGGGGCCGGCGGCGGCACCGGTAAAGATGCCGATATCGACGATTACGACACCGGAGAGGCCCCTTACCATCAGTTAATCGTTTGGGACCCCAAGGAAAAAGAGATTTTAGGCGGCTACCGGTACATAATGGGCTACGACCTTAAGCCCGACAGCACGGGAAAAATCCATCTGGCCACTGCCCGGATGTTTCATTTCAGTGAACGGTTTGTCAACGATTTTTTACCCTACACCATCGAACTGGGCCGCTCATTTGTCCAACCCCAGTACCAGTCGAGCAAGATGGGCGCTAAAAGTCTTTACGCTTTGGACAACCTGTGGGATGGCCTGGGCTCACTCATCATCAACAACCCTGAGATGAAGTATTTCTTCGGCAAAGTAACCATGTATGGCAACACCAATGCGGAAGTCAGAAGCTTGATAAGAACCTTTATGGAAAAGTACTTCAGCGATCCTGAGAATCTGGTCTATCCCTACAATCCTGTCCAATCCATTTTTTCCGCCAGCGAGATTGAGCAGATATTTTCGGGCAGCACTTTTGAGGAGGATTATAAAATTTTAAGCAAACGAGTGAGGAAGCTGGGGGAGAACATCCCGCCACTGATCAATGCCTACATGAGCCTTTCGCCCTCAATGAAAACCTTTGGCACCGCTGTAAATGAGCGATTTGGAGGCGTTGAGGAGACCGGCATCATCATCACCATTAAGGAGCTGCACAAAGCTAAAATAAGCCGGCATGTGCATACCTATACGCCTAATCAGTCGCACTAATAGCGGAACGGCCTGCCCTCCCAGAATAACGGAGCGGCCTGCCCCGATTTCATTTCGGGCAGATTCCTCCCAGGAAGAGAAAGGAGGGAGTTTTGCAGAGCCAGCCAAGGTTTCAATTTAAGGATTAGTCAGGGTTTCGCTCAAAGTGAAGCCCTGACTATTTTTTAACGCTGACTGATTTATAGGCTCATAAAGATAAGCGCTGCTGCCACTGCTCCGATTATTGGACCAACCACCGGAATCCAGGAATAACTCCAGTCGGCATCGCGCTTTTTGTGAAAAGGGAAGATGGCATATACCAACCGTGGCCCCAGATCCCGAGCCGGGTTAATTGCGTAACCGGTGGTTCCTCCCAGCGAAATACCAATACCCATCACGACCAGTGCCACCGGTAACGCGCCAATTGAGCCTAAACCAATTATGGCTCCTTCCACATTCGAAGCAGTGAAAGTAGGTTCTGCAAGATAAAAAACGAGTAGTACCAATACCAGAGTGCCTATCACTTCCGAAAAAAGATTGGAGGGGAAATTACGAATGGCAGGAGTGGTACAAAAGCAGGCCAGATGCAAATCGGGGTTAGGAGTTTGGTTAAAATGTTGCTTGAAAAACAGGTAAACGAACACAGCTCCGGTAAAACCACCCAGCAACTGTGCTGCAATATAACCCGGCACCATACTCCAGGGAAAAAGACCGGCTGCGGCTAATCCAAGTGTAACCGCTGGATTTATATGTGCCCCCGAATTAGGTCCGGCCACCACAACCCCCATGAATACAGCCAGTCCCCATCCTATAGTAATGGTAAGCCATCCTGCACCTTCACTTTTTGTGCCTTTTAATATGGTATTGGCCACCACGCCATCTCCCAGCAGAATTAAAATAGCGGTGCCTAAAAACTCATAAACATAAGTTGAATCCATTTCTTATTTTTTCAACAAGAATATCTGTGTATTTTTTGAGAAATATTCAATACACAAATATCCCCGATTAGGTTTAACTAACCCACGATTGGGCTCTCGACACGGCATCCTTCCATTTTAATATCTGTTTTGCAGCCTTTTTCTGATCCATTTCAGGTGTAAAGCGTCTATCGATTCTCCACTGCTTTTTGATCTCATCTATATCCTTCCAAAAACCGGTGGCCAATCCGGCCAGATAAGCGGCTCCCAAAGCGGTGGTTTCGGTTATCATAGGCCGTTCAACGGGGGTGTTCAAGATATCGGCCTGGAACTGCATAAGCAGGTTATTGTTCGATGCGCCACCATCTACCCTTATTCCGGTATAATTCATTTGGGTATCTTTTTTCATCGCTTCCAGCACATCCAGTGTCTGGAATGCAATACCTTCGAGTGCTGCCCTTGCAATATGACCACGTGTGGTGCCACGACTTATTCCAATCATCGTTCCCCTGGCGTATTGATCCCAATGGGGTGCGCCCAGGCCCGTAAAGGCAGGCACAAAAAACACGTCTCCATTGTCTTCCACCGTTTTTGCCAGCGACTCGACATCATGGGAGGTATTGATAATACGAATTCCGTCGCGCAGCCATTGTACCACTGCGCCACCAATAAATATGCTGCCTTCGAGCGCATAGGTCACTTTGCCGTTAATTTGCCAGGCGATGGTAGTTATCAGCTTATTTTTGGACATAAAGGGCTTATCGCCGGTATTGAGAAGAAGGAAGCAACCGGTACCGTAGGTGTTTTTAACCATCCCCTCCTCGATGCACATTTGGCCAAACATGGCCGCCTGCTGATCACCGGCGATGCCAGCTATGGGTACTTTAGTGGCAAAAAAAGTAGTATTGGAGTGGTCGTATATTTCACTGGACGACCGGACCTCGGGCAACATGGAACGCGGAATATTCATCAACTCCAGCAGCTCTTCGTCCCATTGGAGGGTATGAATATTAAAAAGCATGGTACGGCTGGCGTTGGTCACATCGGTGATATGCGTGCGGCCCTGGGTCAGTTTCCAAACCAGCCATGAGTCCACCGTTCCAAAGGCAAGTTCACCCTTTTCGGCTCTTTTGCGGGCTCCTTCCACGTTGTCGAGAATCCATTTCACTTTTGTGCCGCTAAAATAAGCATCCGGAATTAAACCGGTTTTGTTACGAATCATTTCGGTATGCCCCTGGGCCTTCAACTCATCGCAATATTCAGAGGTTCTTCGGTCCTGCCACACTATGGCGTTGTAAACAGCTTCGCCTGTTTTTCTGTCCCACACAATGGCCGTCTCTCTTTGGTTGGTGATTCCGATGCCAGAGATGGCGGAGCCGTTGACCCCCAACTTTGATACGGCTTCGGCAGCCACAGCCACCTGCGACGACCATATCTCCATGGGATTGTGTTCCACCCATCCGGGCTCGGGAAAGTATTGTTTAAACTCTTTTTGTGCTGAAGAGCGAATTTCTCCTTTCCGGTCGAACAACAGGGCTCTTGAACTGGTGGTGCCCTGGTCTAATGCTAAGATGTACTTTTCCATGATGAATTAAATATTTAATGAACGCGGATACTAAATAGTGCCGGCAAGAAAACAACTCTTTTTAAAGTCTTACTAATTAAGAATATAGTTTTGTGTAACTTTCTCATACTGTTTCACCTGATCCTTCTGCCATTCCAGGGATTTTCCTAGCTCCCGCGCCATTATGGCCGCAACCCGGGGGGCTATTCTCATACTTTCACGGGCATCAAGCAGCTGGCAACGTACGCGCCGTGCCAAAAAGTCCTCTACACTTCGTGCCATCTCATTTTTCACCGCCCAAACAACCTGTGCCGCAATAATATTCAATTTTTCGCTAATCAATTCACCCATCGACGGGTTTTCTACCATCATTTGCAATATGGCATCCTTATCGGTTCCGTAAAAGTACATTGGATCGTTCAAATCAACCTTTGCCTGATAACCATGTATCTTAAGATGCTTTGTTTTTGTTTCGATATGCTTCCATTTATTTACCTTTTCTGTGCGATTAACCAGATCTTCCCCCATTTTCCGATAGGTAGTCCACTTGCCCCCTATTATGGTTAATAAACCTGAAGGGGTAACAAAAATTTTATGACTTCTGGATATTTCCTTTGTCTTTTTTCCATTATTCTCCTTAGGTGCTGCAAGCGGTCGTAATCCCGCGAAGACGCTTAATACATCGCTGCGCAAGGGAGCTTTGGCAAGATATCGACCGGCCGTGGTCAAAATAAACTCAATCTCCTCATCCAGTGCTATGGGCTCCAGTGATGCCTCTTTAATGGGCGTATCAGTGGTTCCAACTACAACTCTGCCATGCCAGGGCACGACGAAAAGCACACGTCCATCGTTGGTTTTGGGGATCATGATTCCATCGTCGCCCGGCAAAAAAGATTTGTCCAGCATCACATGAACGCCCTGACTCGGCGCAATTGTCTTTCGGTTTTCAGGGTTATCCATAAGTAAAATATCATCGGCAAATACGCCGGTTGCATTTATGACATTTTTCCCTGATACGTTAAAGGATCCATTTTGTTCTTCATCTGTAACCTGCACGCCATTAATTTTACCCTCCCGGTTCTTCTTTAAACCAGTGACCCGGGTATAGTTCAACACGATAGCACCATGTTCAACTGCTGTCTGCAAAGAATTTACAGCCAGCCTGGTGTCATCAAATTGCCCGTCGTGATAGAGTACTCCGGCAGTTAGCCTTTTGGGATTAAAAGTAGAGATGCGTTTTAATGTCTTTGACTTTGATATTCTTTTAGATCTTCCCAGACTTAGACTTCCGGCCATAATATCATAAAGCGTCAGGCCTATGGTATATTGAATCTCCTCCCATAATCCCGCAGCAGGGATTATAAACGACTGGTTATTTACCAAATGTGGGGCATTCTCTGTTAACAACCCGCGCTCTATACATGCCTCACGAACCAGAGCCACATTTCCCTGAGCCAGGTAACGCACTCCTCCGTGAACCAACTTGGTGCTTTTGCTGGAGGTGGATTTAGTAAAGTCCGATTGCTCTAACAACACAACTGAATAACCTCTTGTAGCAGCTTCCAGAGCTATACCTATACCTGTTGCACCTCCCCCTATGACAATAAAATCATAAGTTTTATGATCCTGCTGCAACACATGCATCATCTCCTGTCGTTTCATTTCTATAAATTTTGATTGTCGATGACAAACTACTTCCTTATCTTTCTGCTTGACAAAATTACACAATAAAACGAAGCTATTCAAAGCAAATCGAAACTTTTTTATACCTCATAAATAGTTTTTACATCCCGAATGATTTAAATCTCTTTGAAACGGGGTATTAGGCAGTGACTAAGCACCATTTCAAACAACAGAAACAAAACGAAACATTACTGTCTTTTATGAAATTGCCTTATCTTTGTTCGTGTCCCATTAGAAAAAATAAAAGACCATGACATTGAGTATCGCCGAAAGGCATCAGCACATCCTCAAAAAGCTGAATGAGAAGGGGTTTGTTAAAGTGCAGGAGCTAAGCGAGGAGCTAAAAGTCTCGTTTGTAACCATCCGCAAGGACCTGAAAGCACTGGAAGAGAGAAATCTGTTATTCCGCGCGCACGGGAGTGCCTCCCTGGTAAATCCCTACATTAATGAGAAGCCGGTGCAGGATAAGGAGAAAATACATGTAGAGGAAAAGCAAAAGATTGCCGGTGTTGCCGCATCACTCCTTAACGAAAACGATACAATTATAATTGCTTCGGGAACAACGGTGACCGAGTTTGCCAGGCACATCGGGCAGTTTAACGCCCTTACTGTGTTAACTGCCTCATTGAACGTTTCTATTATTTTGACCCGAAATGCACAGGTCGAGACCATTCAACTTGGTGGCGTTGTACGCAAGAGCTCAGCCTCTGTAATTGGTTCTTTCGCAGAAAAAATGTTAGCTGAATTCACCTGCAACAAGCTTTTTATGGGGGTTGACGGGATCGATCTCACCTATGGATTAACCACCACATCGGCCATGGAAGCATCGCTGAATAAAAGCATGATAGAGGCTGCACAAAAAGTGATTGTGTTGGCCGATTCATCCAAATTCGGGCGAAAGGGTTTTGGGCGAATTTGCAAACTGGATGAAGTGGACATTATAATTACCGATAAAAGGGTGGACGACAGCTTTAAAAAGGCGCTCGAAGACCAGGGCATCCAGGTGATGGTGGCTGGATGAAAAGTAAACGGTATTAAATAGCTCAAAGTACCTGTGCGCAGGGTAGCCCCCTTGGGGGTTGGGGTAGCGGTGGGAAAGGCAAAAAAGGATTAAAGATTAAAGGTAAAAAGTAAATGGTATTAAATAGCTCAAAGTACCTGTGCGCAGGGTAGCCTCCTTGGGGGTTGGGGTAGCGGTGGGAAAGGCAAAAAAGGATTAAAGATTATGGGGTATCCAATCAATACCCGTGATTTTCGTTAATAATTTTATCATATGTCACAGGCTCTGCAATAACTGCATGCTCAAGTAACCGCATAAACAATAAGCCTCTTCTATTTGATGTTCT
>JACDJA010000094.1_pt1 | contig 127230 bp, 102 predicted proteins | sample 7449241 | NCBI WGS metagenome assembly JACDJA01 (sample SAMN14253289, study PRJNA609438) | sludge metagenome | isolation source: initial anaerobic sludge | collected 2018-12-20 | reverse complement strand
TTGGTGCCCAGAAGAGGACTCGAACCTCCACAGTGTTGCCACCGCTAGGACCTGAACCTAGTGCGTCTACCAATTCCGCCATCTGGGCAATGAAGGCGCGCATTTTAAGAGAGACGAGACCGAATTGTCAACGAAGACGACCACAAAAAAATCCCCTGGCCGCGGAAGCAAGCCCAAACTGCCGGCAATCCGCCTGGCCGACCCGTTCTACGAGCGGGAGGTCGAGCGCTACCAGTCGCCGCTGCCCAGTCGCGAATACATCCTGCAACTGCTGACCGAAGCCGGGCACCCGGTCGAGCTGGATGCCTTCGCCAGGCAGCTGCACATCGCCGAAGCCGAGCGCGATCTCTTCGAGCGCCGGCTCGGCGCGATGCAGCGCGACGCCCAGCTGGTGATCAACCGCAAGGGGCTGCTGCTGCTGCCGGACAAGCTCGATCTCATCAAGGGACGGGTGGAGGGCCATCCCGACGGCTTCGGCTTCGTCGTCCCCGACGAGGGGGGCGACGACCTCTATCTGTCCGCCAAGGAAATGCACCGCGTGCTGCACGGCGATCGCGTGCTGGTGCGCGTCGCGGGCTTCGATCGGCGCGGGCGGCGCGAGGGAAAGATCGCCAAGGTGCTGGAACACGTCAACCGCTTCATCGTCGGCCGCTACTACCGCGAAGGCGGAGTGGGCTTTCTGATCGCGGAAAACCGCCGCATCAACCAGGACATCCTGGTACCGACCGAACATGCCGGTGCCGCACAGTCGGGCCAGGTGGTGACGGTGGAGATCCTCATCCAGCCGGGCGCGCACAACGAGGCCGTGGGGCGGGTGACCGAGGTGCTCGGCAGCTACACCGATCCCGGCATGGAAATCGAGATCGCGCTGCGCAAGCACGAACTGCCGCACGTGTTTTCACCGGAGGTCGAGAAGCGTGCGGGCGCATTGCCGGCCAAGGTGCTGAAGAAGGATCTCGCCGGACGCGAGGACGTCCGCCATCTGCCGCTCGTCACCATCGACGGCGAGACGGCACGCGATTTCGATGACGCCGTGTACTGCGAGCCGCTGGGCCGCGGCGGCTTCCGGCTGCTGGTCGCCATTGCCGACGTCAGCCACTATGTCCAGCCGGGCGACGCGCTCGATCGCGAGGCCCATACCCGCGGCAACTCCGTGTATTTTCCGCGCCGGGTCATTCCCATGTTGCCCGAGGCGTTGTCCAACGGGCTGTGCTCGCTCAATCCCGAGGTCGACCGCCTGGCCATGGTCTGCGACATGCAGATCGGCCCGGCGGGCGCGATCAGGGAATACCGCTTCTATCCCGCCGTGATCCGGTCGCACGGACGCCTCATCTATGACGAGGTGTGGGACTGGCTTTCGGGTGCGGCGAAGCCCCGCGGAAAGCAGGCGGCGCTGCTGCCGCATCTCGAGACGCTGGAAAAGATGTTCCGCGTGCTGCTGAAGGCGCGCGCCAAGCGTGGCGCCATCGATTTCGGCTCGACCGAGACGCAGATCGTTTTCGACGACCAGGGCAAGATCAGGGAAATCGTGCCGGTGATCCGTAACGACGCGCATCGCATCATCGAGGAATGCATGCTGGCGGCGAACGTGTGCGCCTCCGATTTTCTGCATCGGCACAAGCAGCCCGCGCTGTTTCGGATCCACGAAGGCCCGACCGCCGAAAGGCTCGCCACGCTGAGAAGCTTTCTTGCCGAGTTCGGCCTCGATCTGGGGGGCGGCGACACGCCGCACGCCAAGGATTACGCGGCACTGCTGGACAAGATCAAGGACCGTCCCGACCGTGGCCTGCTGCAGACGGTGATGCTGCGCTCGCTCAAGCAGGCGATCTACAGTCCCGACAACAAGGGCCATTTCGGCCTCGCCTACGAGGCCTATACCCATTTCACCTCGCCGATCCGCCGCTATCCCGATCTGCTCGTGCATCGCGGCATCAAGACCGTACTCGATGGCGAGCGCATGCCCGCCAAGGACCTGGCGGACGTCGGCCTGCACTGCTCGATGACGGAACGTCGTGCCGACGAGGCCACCCGTGACGTCGATGCCTGGCTCAAGACCTATTTCATGCGTGACCGCATCGGCGAGGAGTACGACGGCACGGTCAGCGCGGTGACGAGCTTCGGCATTTTCGTCGCCCTGGACGGCATCTTCATCGAAGGCCTGGTGCACGTGTCCGAGCTCGGCCAGGATTATTTTCACTACGACCAGGCGCGGCACTGGATGCTCGGCGAGCGTACCGGCAAGCGCTACCGCCTGGGCGATCGCGTGCGTATCAAGGTCATACGCGCCGACATCGAGACCAGCAAGATCGATTTCACGCTGATCGAACGGGTGGAGGCCGGGGAAGAGCCCGGCGCGGCGAAGAAGAAGGCCGGCAGGAAGAAATGAGCGACAAGGCTGGCGAGAAGCTCGTCTACGGCTTTCATGCGGTGCTCGCGCGCCTGCGCCACGATCCCGCGGGCGTAATGGAGATCTACCTCGACGTCACGCGCCGCGATGCGCGCGCGCGCGACCTCGTGCACCAGGCAAAAGAGGCCGGCGCCAGGCTGGTGCAGGTGGAGGCCGACCGCCTCGCGCGCCTGGTCGGCAAGGCGGTGCGGCACCAGGGCGTGGTCGCGCGCGTGCGATCGGCCGCGCTCCCGCGCTCGCTCGACGAGGTGCTCGACGAGGCCACGGGCACACCGCTGCTGATCCTCCTCGATGGCGTCACCGATCCGCACAATCTCGGCGCGATCCTGCGCTCGGCCGACGCCTTTGGCGTCCACGCGGTCGTCGCGCCGAAGGACAATGCCGTGGGCGTCAACGCGACGGTCGAGAAAGTGGCCTGTGGCGCAGCGGAAACCGTCCCCTACATCATGGTCACCAACCTCGCGCGCACCATCGAGGACCTGCAGGCGCGCGACATCTGGGTGATCGCCACCGACATGGACGGTGCGACGCCGCTCTCCGCCATCGACTGCAGGACCGGCATTGCCTGGGTGCTCGGCGCCGAGGGCCGCGGTATCCGCCGCCTGGTCAAGCAGCGTTGCGACCAGGTCGCGCGCATCCCCATCGGGGGCACGGTGGAAAGCCTCAACGTCTCGGTATCGGCGGCCTTGTGCCTGTACGAGACCGCGCGCCAGCGGGGCGCCTAGCGGCCGGGCGCTGCGCCATGCGGATTCGTGGAGCGGTCGCGGGACTGCACGGCCGTCGTCTGGGTGGCTGGGTTCTCGCCGTGCTCGGGATCCTCGCCGCCGGGCCGCTGTATGCCGCCGCGGCGCAGACCTTTGGCATCGACGACGCGCGGGCCGCCCAGGCAGCCCGGCCGCACGCCGAATGGGTGGGCGAAGCGCAGGCGCTGGAGCGGCGGCGCGACTGGGTTGGGCTGCTCGCCTGGGGGCGCGACTGGGCGGCGGTGCATGGGCGAAATCCGCTCGCCTGGTTCGTCCAGGGCCGCGCACTGGGGGAACTGGGACGCCTGCCGGAAGCGATCGGCGCCTATCGCGAGGCCCTCGGGATCGATCCCACGGACGTGTGGGCGCTGAACAACCTGGGCAACGCCGAGCGCGACAGCGGCAACCTGCGCGGAGCGATGCAGGCGTACCGGCGCGCAGTGGAAATCGACCCCGGCTACGTTGCCGCATGGCACAACCTCGGCCTGGCTTTCTATCTCGCACAGGGTGAAGCCGGCGTGACGCGGGCGCTGCAGCAGCTCGACGCCGTCGATCCGAAGCTCGCCGCCGTGTGGCGGGCCCTGGCGATCGACTACGTGCTGACGCGCGACGGACGGGTCGCACAGCAAGCGGTACAGGTGCTGCGCGGTCTTACCGCCGTGGAGCGCGCGCGCCTGTTCCGCATTCTGTTCGATGAGGGCTGAAAATCCGATGCGGGCGACGTGCATGAACCCGGCGCACCGCTCCGCTCGCCGAGCCGATCCCGGATAATCGCACGATGCACCCCACGATCCTGACGTCCCGCGACAACCCGGTTTTCAGGCGCTTGAAGAAACTTGCCGGATCTTCGCGGGCGCGGCGCGCGGCGCGCACGACGCTGCTTGATGGCGAGCACTTGCTGCAGGCCTACGTCGACGCCGGCGGCACGCCGTGCACGCTGGTGCGGGCGGCGTCGTGCGCGCCCGATCGGTTTGCGCACCTCGCGGCGCGCTGCGGAGTGCAACGGGTACTGGTTCTCAGCGACGCGCTGTTCGCCGAATTGTCGCCGGTGGCGAAACCGACGGGGCTGCTGGCCGAGGCCGCCTGGCTGGCGCCGTCGCCGCCGGACGCGACGCCGTTGGTGATCGTGCTGGAGGATATCCAGGATCCCGGCAATCTCGGTTCGATGCTGCGCACCGCCGCCGCGGCCGGCGCGACGCTCGCCGTGCTGTCGAAAGGCTGCCATGACCCCTGGTCGCCCAAGGCCTTGCGTGGCGGGCAGGGTGCGCAGTTCGTGCTGCCGCTGCTGTGTGATGCGGAGCCGGCGACCTGGCTCGCGGCCTTTGCCGGGCAGAGCGTGGCGCTGACGCCCGGCGACGCGGACGATTTCTACACGGTGTGCTGTACGGGACCGACGGCGCTGGTGGTCGGCAACGAGGGGGCCGGCCTGAGTGCGGCAACCGCGCGCGCGGCGCAACGGCGTGTACGGATTCCGATGCCGGGACGGATGGAGTCGCTGAACGCGGGGGCGGCGCTTGCCGCGGCGCTGTTCGAAGTGGTGCGCCAGCGGCGCGCGGATGGCCGCGCCTGAGCGATGGCTCCGAGGGTCAGCCGCCGGTGGCGGGCGGGCGGCCGAGCGCCTCGATCCAGTCCCGCCGCAGCAGTGCCGGCACGTCCGCCGCGGGTACGGGGCGGCTGACGAGATAGCCCTGCACGATACGGCATCCCAGGCTGCGCAGGAAGTCGAGCTGGGTGGCGTCCTCGACGCCTTCGGCGATGGGGTCCAGACGCAGGCCCTCGCACAGGGCGAGGATCGACGCGATCAGCGCGCGATTGACCGGAGCCTGGACGAGATCGCGAACGAACAGGCGGTCGATCTTGATCGCGTCGAGCGGAAAACGCTTGAGGTGGGCGAGCGAGGAGTAGCCGGTGCCGAAATCGTCCAGCGCGATGGCCACGCCGAGTCCCTTCAACTCGTGCACGCGGCCGATCGCAGTGTGGATGTCCTCCATGAAGATGCCTTCGGTCAGCTCCAGTTGCAGGAAGGAGGGGGGCAGGCCCGATTGCGTCAGCGCGTCACGCACGTTCGCGAGCAGACCGTCGTGCCAGAATTCCTTGCCGGAGACGTTGACCGAAACGCTCAACCCGGCGTGGCCGGCCGCGTGCCACGCGACGGCCTGGCGGCAGGCGTCCAGCAGCAGTGCGCGCCCGACCTTGAGGATGTCGCCACCGGCTTCGAGCAGGTCGAGAAACTCGTCCGGCACGAGCAGGCCGCGCGCGGGGTGGTGCCAGCGCATGAGCGCCTCGCAGGCGACGATGCGGCCGCTGCCGATATCCAGTTGCGGCTGGTAATGAAAAACGAATTCATCGCGCGCCAGGGCGTAGTGCAGATCGGTTTCCAGCTGCAGCCGTTCCTCCGCCATGACGTTCATCGCCGGATCGTACAGGTGGAGTCGATCGCGGCCGTGTTGCTTGGCGTGATACATCGCGGCATCGGCATGCCTGAGGAGCGTGGAGGAGTCGACGCCGTCGCTGGGAAACACGCTGATGCCGATGCTGCAGCTGCTGAACAGTTCGCGCCCGGCGACGACGAAGGGGCGGCTGATGGCGGCGAGCATCTTTTCCGCGACCTGCAGTATGTCGGTGACTCGCCCGGCGTCGCCGATCACGACGACGAATTCGTCGCCGCCCAGGCGGGCGACCGTGTCTTCTTCACGCGCGGCTGTGCGCAGGCGTTGGGCGACGCCACGGATCAACTCATCGCCGCTGGCGTGTCCGAGCGTGTCGTTGACGCGCTTGAAGCGATCGAGATCGATGAAGGCCACGCCCACCAGGGTATTGCGGCGTTCGGCGCGGACCAGTGCCTGCTCCAGGCGATCCAGGAACAGGATGCGGTTGGGCAGCTCGGTCAGGGTGTCGTGGGTCGCGAGACGCTCCCGGTCGCGGCCAATGCGTGCAGTGTAGCGCAGCACCAGTACCGCCACGATCACGCCGACGAGCAGGGAGGCGCCGGACAGCCAGAGCATCCAGCGGCGCGCGCCGGCCTGTGCGACGCGTGCCTCCCTGCTTGCCTCGACGACGCTGCGCTGGGTCTCGGCGTCGAGTTGCGTCACGATCGCCAGTACCGCATTCTGGGCGGGAATGGCCTCGGTCAGCATGAGATCGATGACGTTGCGGTCATTGCCCTCCATGACGAGGTCGACGATGTGCTCCTGGATCGGCTGGGCCACCGCGATGAGCTCGCGCTGGCGCTCCGCGAGGGCGCGCTCCACGTCATTGAGGGACATCGCCATGAATGCCTGGCGGGCCGCGACGAACTCCGAGCCCATCTCGCGGAACTGCATCAACAGGGCGTCGCGCTCGAAGGGATCCGTGGTTTTCGACATCATGAAGGTGAGGAGCGTACGCTGGCGTGCGGCAAGTGCCATCGTCTTGGCAAAGCCCTGCTTGCGCATCTGCACGTCGGCAACGGTTCCCAGGTCGTGGGTGGCGCGGTCGAGCTGACGCAGGCCGATGAAGGTGACGAACAGCACCAGCAGCAGTTGCGTGGAAAATCCCGCGAGCAGGGCGTATTTCCATGCCACGGGCTGGCGGCACTGCGTCGCGGGATGCGGAATTGCGGGCATCGTGAAGGTTCAGGCGAGGTGGCGCAGGCGCGCCGCGATCTCCTCGACCGACATGCGTGTCGTGTCGAGAACGGGAACGGCATGGCGGCGAAACAGGGTCTCGGCCGCGGCAAGCTCGCTGCGACATTGCGCGAGGCTGGCGTAGCGGCTGTCCGGATAGCGCATCTGGCGGATGGTGGCGAGGCGCTCCGGCAGCAAGGTCAGCGCGCGCAGCTTGGGCTGGTGATCGAGCAGCACCGCAGGCAGGGCGGGCTGCTCCAGGTCGTCCGGCGTCAAGGGATAGTTCGCCGCCCGCACGCCGTATTGCAGGGCGAGATGGAGTGCGCTGGGGGTCTTGCCGACGCGCGAGACGCCGATGAGGATGAGGTCGGCGCCGCCGAGCCGTTCCGTGCCCAGGCCGTCATCGTGCTGCAGCGCGAAATTGACCGCGTCGATGCGCGCATCGTATTCCGGCCGCATGCCGTGGGTGTGCCCGCCGCTCGGGATCGGCGGTTGTTCGAGCGCCGAACCGACCGCCGGCGCGAGGAATTCGAACAGGTCGAACAGCCTGATGCCGGCACTGTGGAACGGTTCGCGCAGGGCGGGGTCAGTGAGGGAGGAGAACACCAGCGCGGGCGATTCGGCGACGATGCGCGCGGCGGCTTCGCGGGCCCGGTCGACGCGGTCGACGAAGGGCAGCGTGGTCGAACTGAGCCCGGCATGCGGGAATTGTGCGAGCACGCTGCGCGCGACCGCCTCGATCGTCACACCGGTGTGATCCGAAACGCAGAATATCCTGTAATTGATCATGGAGCCCCAACCGATGCCCGCAGATTATATTGTGCCCCTGAAAGCCCTGTCGATGGCGGATGTGCCCCGTGTCGGCGGCAAGAACGCATCGCTTGGCGAGATGATCCGCAGCCTGGCCGGTGTCGGTGTAAGCGTGCCGGGGGGGTTCGCCACCACCGCGCAGGCATTCTGGGATTTCCTCGACCACAATGCGCTGCGCGCCCGCATCCACGATCGCCTGGCGGCACTCGACGTCGACGACGTCGCGGAGTTGATGCGCGCCGGGGCCGAGGTCCGCGCCTGGGTGGCGGCGGCCAGCCTGCCTGCCGCCCTGGAAGCGGGGCTGCGCGAGGCGTACGCGGCGCTGGGCGAGAACGTCTCGGTGGCGGTGCGCTCGTCGGCCACCGCCGAGGATCTGCCCGACGCCTCGTTTGCCGGCCAACAGGAGACCTATCTGCACGTGCAGGGCGCCGACGCGCTGCTCGCGCACGTGCAAAAGGTGTTTGCCTCGCTCTACAACGACCGCGCCATCGCCTACCGCGTGCACCATGGCTTCGATCACGCGCAGGTGGCGCTGTCCGCCGGCGTCCAGCGCATGGTGCGTTCGGACCTCGCGTGTTCCGGGGTGCTGTTCACGCTCGATACCGAATCCGGATTTCGCGACGTGGTGTTCATCACCGCCGCCTGGGGGCTGGGCGAGACGGTGGTGCAGGGTTCGGTCAATCCCGACGAGTTCTACGTGCACAAGCCGCGCCTCGCCGACGGCTTTCCCGCCGTGGTGCGGCGCGAACTCGGCGGCAAGGCGATCCGCATGGTGTGGCGCGACGGCGCGACGGTGATCGAGGACACGCCGCTCGAACAGCGGCGCCGCTTCGCGCTCGACGATGGCGAGGTGCTGGAGCTCGCGCGCCAGGCGGTGCAGATCGAGAAGCACTACGGCCGGCCGATGGATGTCGAGTGGGCCAAGGACGGCGTGACCGGCGAGCTCTTCATCGTGCAGGCGCGTCCGGAAACGGTGAAGGCGCGCGGCGTGGGCGACGTCGAACGCTACGTGCTGAAGGCGAAAGGCGAGATGCGCGCCAGCGGACGCGCCATCGGCCAGAAGATCGGCAGCGGGCCGGTGCGGCTGATCGCCAGTCCCGCCGAAATGGAGCGGGTGCAGCCGGGCGACGTGCTCGTCACCGACATGACCGATCCCGACTGGGAGCCGGTGATGAAGCGCGCGGCGGCGATCGTCACCAACCGCGGCGGACGTACCTGCCACGCCGCCATCGTCGCGCGCGAGCTGGGCATCCCCGCGGTGGTCGGCGCCGGCAATGCGACCGATGCGCTGCGTGATGGCGAGATCGTCACCGTGTCGTGCGCCGAGGGCGACACCGGCTTCATCTACGCCGGCCGCCTCGATTTCGAGGTGGAGGTGCAGACTCGGGCGCCGCTCGCCGAGCCGCCGGTGAAGCTGATGATGAACGTCGGCAACCCGGAGCGCGCCTTCGAGTTCGCGCAGCTGCCGAATCACGGCGTCGGGCTTGCGCGCCTGGAATTCATCATCGCGCGCAGCATCGGCATTCACCCGCTGGCGCTGCTCGAATACGCGAGCCTGCCGCCGGCATTGCGCGAAGACATCGCGGGGCGTATCGCGGGTTATGCGGACCCGGTCGCCTTTTACGTCGACAAGCTGGCCGAGGGAATTGCCACGCTTGCCGCGGCGTTCTGGCCCAAGCCGGTCATCGTGCGCCTGTCGGATTTCAAGTCGAACGAGTACGCCCATCTCACGGGCGGCGATCGCTACGAGCCGCAGGAGGAGAATCCCATGCTGGGGCTGCGCGGCGCGGCGCGCTATCTCGCGGCGCGGTTCCGTCCCGCATTCGAACTGGAATGCCGCGCGCTGAAGCAGGTGCGCGAGACGCTCGGCTTCACCAACGTCGAGGTGATGATTCCCTTCGTGCGCACCGTCGAGGAGTGCGCGGCCGTCGTCGATCTGCTTGCCGCCAACGGCCTGCGCCGCGGCGAACAGGGCCTGCGCGTGGTGATGATGTGCGAGATCCCTTCCAACGTGCTGCTCGCCGACGATTTTCTCGCCTACGTCGACGGCTTTTCCATCGGCAGCAACGACCTCACCCAGCTCACGCTGGGCATCGACCGCGACTCCGGTCTCGTCGCCGAGAGTTTCGACGAACGCAATCCCGCGGTGAAGAAGCTGCTCGCCGATGCGATTTCGGCGTGCCGGCGCCACGGCAAATACATCGGCATCTGCGGCCAGGGCCCGAGCGACCACCCCGATCTCGCCGACTGGCTGGTGGCGCAGGAAATCGGTTCGATCTCGCTCAACCCCGACACGGTGATGGCGACGTGGCGCAGGCTGGCCGCGTAGGCCGCGAACCGCTCTCCTTTCTCCCGCTTGCGGAAGGCGCACCGGAGGCGCGCCGCCGCCTTCCTCCCGCTCAGCGCTGAAACGTTCTCAGGCGGTGCGCGTCGAGCACGCGTATGGTGCGCCCGCTCACTTCGATGACCCCGCCTTCCATCAGGTGATGCAGCGCGCGCGAGAACGTTTCCGGCGCAAGGTTGAGGCGCGAGGCCAGCATCTGCTTGCTCGTGTCGAGGCGGATTTCGCAGGTGGGCAGTGCGCTGTCCGGTACTTGCTGCGACAGATAGTTGACCACGCGCTGCAGGCTGTTCATCAGCGTGCACGTTTCCATGTCGGACATGAGCTCATGCAGGCGCATCGACATGCTCGCCAGCATCTGCCGGGCGAAGACGGGGTTGCGGTCCATCATGGTCAGCAGCGCCTCCTTGGCGACGATGAGCAGCGTGCTGTCCTGCGTCGCCTGGGCCGATACCGGACACGGACGGTCGAGGAACACGACGGCCTCGCCAAATGCCTCGCCCGGTTTTACCATCATGAACAGCTTCTCCGTACCCTGTGCGGTCGTCATGAAGAGCTTGATCTGCCCGCTGACCAGTACGTGGATGCCGCGCAGATTGTCGCCCTTCTGGAACAGCATCTCGTGGGTGCGCGCCTTGAATTCGCGCACGCCGGGCAGGAGCGGCTCGAGTTCCTGGGGAGGGATGCCGGAAAAGAGGGGCAGGCGACGCAGGCTGTCGAAGATCGAGTCGGGGGTAAAGGGTGTCATGGCTCGGGTGGGATGCGCTTCGGATAGGCCGGAATGGGTCGCCAGCATGAAGTGGACTAGTACTTTTGTGCTTTCTTGATTTCGGTCAAGGTTTTCATTATTGCCCCCAATAAGAATCAGGGCAACCGGAGCATTTCGGAGAACGCGGATGAACATATCTGGAATAGCCGTCACCACGCGGCCGGAGTGGGTCGAATCCGTGGGGCGATCGCTCGCCGCTCTGGAGGGCGTGGAGGTTCATGCGACGGACGTCGGCTCCGGCAAGCTCGTCGTGACGCTGGAGGCCCCCACGGTAAGCGCCGAAATCGAAGGCTTCAAGCGCATCCGCGCCTTGCCGCACGTCCTTGCCGCCGATCTCGTGCAGCATTACTTCGAGGACGACGGCGAAATCATCCATGCCATTCCGGACAATCTCGATTCGCTGGAAGGACTCGGCGTCCCTGCGGGATTGAAGGACTACTGAGGAGATCACCATGCAGCTGTCCCGTCGCGAATTCATCAAATCCGGTATCGCCGCCAGTACTGCGGGCATGGTCGGGCTGCCCGTCTCCGGGCTTGCCGCAGCGGCAGCGGCCGAGCTGGAAAAGGACTGGAAATGGGACAAGGCGGTGTGTCGCTTCTGCGGTACGGGATGCGGCATCCAGATCGCCACGCACCAGGGGCGCATCGTTGCCACCAAGGGCGATCCCGACGCGCCCGTCAACCGTGGCCTGAACTGCATCAAAGGCTATTTCAACGGCAAGATCCTGTACGGCAAGGACCGCCTGACCCAGCCCCTGATGCGCATGAAGGACGGCAGGTTCGACAAGAAGGGGCAGTTCGTGCCGGTCACCTGGGAGCAGGCGTTCGACGAGATGGAGCGCCAGTTCCGCAAGACCTATGCCGAGCAAGGCCCGAACGGGGTGGCGATGTTCGGCTCCGGCCAGTGGACCATCCACGAGGGCTACGCCATGAACAAGCTGTTCAAGGCCGGCTTCCGTTCCAACAATCTGGACCCCAACGCGCGCAACTGCATGGCCAGCGCAGTGGCCGCGTTCTACAGCGTGTTCGGCACCGATGAGCCGGCAGGCAACTACGACGACATCGAGTACACCGACACCATGGTGCTGTGGGGCGCCAACATGGCGGAGATGCATCCCATCCTGTGGTCGCGCATCACCGACCGGCGGCTCGCCCACAAGACCTGTCGCGTCGTCAATCTCACCACCTTCCGCAACATGTCGTCGGACATCGCGGATCTGGAAATCGTGTTCAAACCGAATACCGACCTTGCCATCCAGAACTACATCGCGCGCGAGATCATTGCCCGCAATGCGGTGAACAAGGCCTTCGTCGAGAAGAACTGCGTGTTCGCCACCGGTCCCTACGACATCGGTTACGGCATGCGCGCCACCGACAAGTACGCCTACGCGGCCGAGAAGGACACCCAGGCCAGGGAACGCCAGGTCAAGCTCGACAGGTGGGAGGCCATCGGCCAGCGCAGGAAGGAAGGCGAGGTGGTCGAGCAGAAGAATACCGCCGATCCGGCGAAGCACTGGATGATCGGCTTCGAGGATTTCCGCAAGGGCGTCGAACCCTACACCCTGGATTTCGTCGCCGAGCTGGCCAAGGGCGATCCCGACGAGTCGCTCGGCGTCTTCAAGAACAAGCTCAAGCAGCTGGCCGACCTCTACATCGATCCGAAGCGCAAGGTGGTGTCGTTCTGGACCATGGGCTTCAACCAGCACCAGCGCGGCACCTGGGTCAACGAACAGTGCTACATGAACCACCTCCTGCTCGGCAAGCAGTCCATGCCGGGCAACGGTGCGTTCTCCCTCACCGGCCAGCCCTCGGCGTGCGGCACCGCGCGGGAAGTGGGAACCTTCTCCCATCGCCTCCCGGCCGACCGCCTGATTCCCAACCCGCAGCACCGCGCCGAGACCGAGGGATACTGGAAAATTCCGGCGAAAACCCTGAATCCCAAGGTCGGCTCGTTCTACGCCAAGATCCTGCGCGACCTCGAGGACGGCTCGGTGAAATGGGCCTGGGTGCAGGTCAACAATCCCTGGCATACCCATCCAAATGCCAACCACTGGATTCGCGCGGCGCGTGAGCGGGAGAACTTCATCGTCGTGTCGGAGGCGTATCCCGGCATTTCCGCCAAGGTCGCCGATCTCATCCTTCCCGCGGCGATGATTTTCGAAAAATGGGGTGGCTATGGCAATGCCGAACGGCGCACCCAGCAGTGGCGCCAGCAGGTGCCGCCGCCGGGGCAGGCACGCGGCGACCTGTGGCAGACGCTGGAGTTCGCCAAGCGCTTCAAGCTCAAGGATTTCTGGGGCGAACAGAAGGTGCCCGGCCTCAAGGCCGACGGATACGCCGACAACGTGCTGCCGGACGTCATGGCGGAGGCGCGGAAGATGGGCTACGCGCCGGAGGACAGCCTGTACAAGGTGTTGTTCGCCACGCCGGAAAACCTCAAGGTGAAATGGCCCGATGCGGTGGCCAGGAGCCACGACAACCATGTCGCCACGCTGCTCGGCGACGGCTGGTTTCCGGAGAAGGCGCTCTGGATGGAATACCAGCAGTTCGGCAAGGGCAAGGGCAAGGATCTCGCCGATTTCGACGCCTATCACGCGGACACGGTGCGCGGCCTCCGGTGGCCGGTGGTCGACGGCAAGGAAGTCGCCTGGCGCTTCAACGAGGCGTACGATCCCTATGTGACGAAAGGCGCCGGCATCGAGTTCTACGGCAAGCTGTTCAAGGCGATTCCGAGCGGCAACCTCGACGGCATCACGGATCCCGCGCCGAAGAGCCTCGCCGGCAAGGCGAAGATCTTCTTCCGCCCGTATGCGGCGCCCGCCGAGCAGCCGGACAAGGTCTACGACCTCTGGCTGTGCACGGGCCGCGTGCTCGAGCACTGGCATTCCGGCACCATGACCCGCCGCGTACCGGAGTTGCACCGTGCGGTCCCGGCGGCGGTGATGTGGATGCATCCGGCCGACGCCAGTGCCCGCGACCTGAAGCGCAACGATCTGGTGTGGATCGAGTCGCGTCGCGGCAAGGTCAAGGTGCGCGTGGAGACCGGCGGCCGCAACAAGATGGTCAAGGGCACCGTATACGTGCCGTTCTTCGACGAAGGGGTGTTCATCAACCGCGTCACCCTCGACACGACCTGTCCGATTTCCAAGGAGAGCGACTACAAGAAGTGCGCAGTCAAGGTCTATAAAGCCTGAATGACGGCCCCGAATGGGTAGCGTGCGATGGATGCCGGACGCCGCGACTTTCTGATGCGTACCGCGCAGGGCGCGGCGATGGCCGCCTGCGGCGGGTTGCTGTGGGTGCACCTGCTGCGCCGGGAGGCGGTGGCTTCGGTGCTGGTACTGCGCCCGCCGGGTGCGCTGGCCGAAGCGGACTTCGCCGCCGCCTGCATAAAGTGCGGCCAGTGCGTCCATGCCTGTCCCTACGACACGCTGCGCCTTGCACGCGCGCAGGATGGCGCGCCCATCGGCACCCCGTTCTTCACGCCGCGCAAGATACCGTGCTACATGTGCACCGACTTCCCGTGCGTGCCGGCCTGCCCGACCGGTGCGCTCGATCCGGAGTTCGGCGATATCGCCGATGCGCGCATGGGCCTGGCGGTGATCGACGAGGAGTCCTGCCTGTCGTGGCAGGGCCTGCGCTGCGAGGTGTGCTACCGCGTCTGTCCGGTGAAGGACGGCGCCATCACCATCCAGACGCATCCGCGCCAGTTGAGCCGGCACGCCATGTTCGTGCCCGTCGTGCATTCGCGGGCCTGTACCGGCTGCGGCATGTGCGAGGAAGCCTGTCCGACGGATGAGGCGGCCATCCGCGTGCTGAATCCGAAACTCGTCCAGGGCCGCATGGGTGAACACTACCGCCTGGGCTGGCAAGCGCAAACGGCGCCACCTGCTGCCGAATCCGCCGAGTTGCCCGCCGCGCCGCCGGTGCCGCCGGCGCCGCCGGCGGCCGACCCTGCCGCACCCGCGAACGCGCCGGGCATGGACGTGCTCAACGAGGAGCTCGAACTGTGAGCGCACCGCGGAATGCGCCGCAACCGGGCCTGTGGGCCTGGCGCCATCTCGTTCTGCGCCGCGGCGTCCAGTTCGCCGTGCTGCTGATGTTTTTCGGCACGCTGCACTGGGGCTGGGAGGTCGCCGGCGCGCCTCTGCTGCGCGGCAATCTCTCGGCCGCCGAACTGCTGGATGCGATTCCGTTCGCCGATCCATTCGCGGTGCTGCAGCAGCTGGTCTCCGGCCACTGGCTGCACACCACGGTCCTGACCGGTGCCGCGGTGATCCTGGTCTTCTACGCCTTCGCCGGGCGGGTGTTCTGCGCCTGGGTATGCCCGATGAATCTGGTGACGGATGCCGCCGGCTGGCTGCGTGCGCGCCTGAATCCGAAGAATCTCTTCGTGTTGTCGCGCAGCACGCGCTACTGGATCCTGGGGATGGCCCTGCTGCTGTCCGCACTCAGCGGCGTCGCCGCCTTCGAATGGGTGAGTCCGATTTCCATGCTGCATCGCGAACTGATCTACGGCGTGGGCATGGGGCTGAGCGCCGCGCTCGGCATTTTCATCTTCGATTTGCTGATCCTGAGGCACGGCTGGTGCGGCCATCTGTGCCCGCTCGGAGCATTCTACGGCCTGCTCGGCAGCCGCGCGGCGATCCGGGTGCGCTTCGACGACGCCAGTTGCACCCGCTGCGGCGAGTGCGCGCGCGTGTGCCCGGAGCCACAGGTCCTCAACCTGAGACAGGCCGCCGCGCGCGGCATGGTGGCGTCCGGCGCCTGCACCAACTGCGGCCGCTGCCTGCCGGCCTGTCCCGAGGACAGTCTCGATTTCGCCTGGCGCTGGCAGGCGGTGGCGCGTGGCGCGAAAAAGCGATCTTGACCAAGAGGAGACGGAGATGAAAAACACCATCATGGCAGTTCTGGTGCTCGGCTTGCTGAGCCCGGTCCATGGTGCGCTGCAGGCTGGGGAAGTCGTGGTGCGCGATGACCAGATGGGGCTTTCGCCGGGCAGCGTGTTCGACGACCCGAACCCGGACGTGTTCCAATATCCGGATACCGAACCCTCGGCGGCGCAGGGACTGCAGCGGGCCTATCTCGGTGCCCCGCCGCAGGTGCCGCACAGGATCGACAACCTGCTTCCGATCCGTGCAAAGAAGAACGCCTGCCTGCGCTGCCACGATGCGCCGGACATGATGGGCAAGCCACGCGCCACCTCGGGCGAGCCGACGCCGATGCCGATGAGCCACTACGTCAGGTTCGACGACGGCCGTCTCAAGCGCGCCGACAACCGCCACGTGTGCGTGCAGTGCCATACGCCGCAGGCCGAGGTGAAGGACCTGGTGGGGAACACCTTCGCACCCTGAGCGCCGGCGCCACGGAGAATTGCGTCGCGGTCGACCGGTGAGAGCGGAAATCCGCGCCTTTTCCATGGCGGACCTGCATCCGTGTTCCGCATTGCCCGTGCCGTTTCTCCGGCCGCATCCGCCGATCGGACAGGCGGCCAGGATTCAGTCCGACGCAGCCGCTTCCGCCTTCGCTCTGGCATCGCGTGGCGCGTAGCCGAATTCCTTGCGGAAGCTCCGCGAGAAATGAGCGTGGTCGTTGAAACCCCAGGCGTACCCTGTCTGGGCGACCGACATGCGGTTGCCCGGCTGCGCGAGTTGCTCGCGCGCGCGTTCGAGGCGTTGCTTCATCACCCATCGCATGAGCGGCTGAGCCTCTTCCTCGAAGAGACGATGGATATAGCGGGCCGACAGGTCGAGTGCTGCGGAGATGAATTCCACGCTCAACCCGGGATGATGAAGGTGGGCGAGCACGAAGCGCTTGATGCGCCCCAGATGGTAGCTGCGCAAACCGCGATGCTCCGGGATGTCCTGATTGGTCAGCGCGCGGGCTGTCGCGCGCAACAGCCCGATGGTGTAGGAGGCGATTTCCATCGCCGGCGACTCCTGGTCGAGCGCCTCGGGATGCTTGGCCAGCGAATGCAGATGATCCGCGAGAAGCGCCGCGATCCCGGAATCGGTCGTCATCACCGCACCGGACAGTGACGACAGGTTGTCGAATTCGAGGTCGAACGCGGATTCGGGAAGCACGGCGCAGACCTGGCGGTAGTCCTCATGAAAACGCAGGTCGCTGGATTCGCTCACCCGGTTGAACGTGAGCACGCCAGGGCCAACCAACACCTCCTTGCCTTCCGTGCGAACCGTGGAATGGCCCTGCAGCTGGAGGTGGGCGACGATCGACGGGTGCTCTCCCGCATCGCACTTGCGAACCGCATGATGCACGCTGCCATGACAGCTGAACACCACCAAAGGCGCCGCCTGTGCGACGTTGAGACGAATGGAAAACGGTGATTTCCTGCCTGGATCGATCGAATATTCCGCACCGAAAAGTGCTGCGGTACGCTCCCGCCACCAGTCCACCCTGTCATTCGCGCCGACCGAGTCGGTTTCAAGACATAACGTCATTTTTTCTCCGCATACAGATTTTCCAGGCCCCGGCAAACCATGCTCCGGATCCTGATCGTGTCCCGGAGCGGGCGCGATCGGAGGCCGATCACGCTCTTGTTCCATTGACCGTATAGCAGACGTGGATTATCGGGGCAAGCCGAATGTCCGTGAATGAATCCACGGTCCGGCGGCACGCCGTCCATGGCCGCTCATCGATGTTTTCCCCACGGGCAGCGCCGTTGCTCGGCCAGTCCGCCGCGTCACCGGCTTTGCGCATGATCGACGGCCTGGAGAACGAAAAATCGATGGGCATTCACATGCAAGAAACGGTGCGCTTTCGGACAAATGGCGCCGCGGCCCGGGCGTTATAGTACCGATGCAGGATGACGGTATTCAGGAATCGGAAATCGGTAGAAAAGGAGCTGGAAATGAAGACATTTTGCGTGCTGATCGCGGCGCTGTCCGCTTCGCTCATGGCCATGACGGTACATGCACAGGATGCCGATGCCGCCAAGGCGCTGCTGAAAAAGAACGATTGCTTCAAATGCCACGCACTCGACAAGAAGAAGGATGGCCCGCCGTACAAGGAAATCGCGAGCAAGCGCAAGGGCGAGGCGGGGGCTGCCGACAAACTGTTCAGGCACGTCACCACCGGTCCCATGGTCGAGATCGACGGCAAGAAGGAAGAGCACAAGAAAATCAAGGGGACGGACGAACAGATCAACAATCTGATCGCCTGGATACTTTCGCTCTGATCGGGTGCGATATCGATTCTCGGGGAATGGCTGAGACATGAAAAAGATCACCGGGAAACTGCGTCGCTGGTGCGCCGGCCCGCGCGGTCCCCTTGTGGTGCTCGTCATGGGCTTGATCGTCGGGGCGGGCCTGGTCGTGGCGGGCAACGCCGCGCTGTCGGCGACGGGAACCGAGGCGTTCTGTACCTCCAACTGCCATGAGATGTCGCGCAACTACGAGGAATACAAGGGGACGATCCATGACGCGAACCGCACCGGAGTGCGCGCCACGTGCGCGGACTGCCATACGCCGAAAAACGGCGCCGCCTATTTCCTTCGCAAACTGCAGGCCGTCCAGGAGCTTTGGGGTCATTTCGTCACCCACTCGATCGACACCGACGAGAAATTCGATGCCAAGCGTTACGAACTGGCGGTGCGTGTCTGGACGTACATGAAAAAGAGCGATTCACGCGAATGCCGGGCCTGCCACGACATGGACAAGATCGACGGCGATCGCGGCAGCGAGAAGGCGCAAGTCCGGCACGCCAGGGCGAAAGCGGAAAAAATGGCCTGCATCGATTGCCACTTCGGAATTGCGCACGAAGAGCCGGAGGGTGGGCCGGGGCCTCAGGAGTTGAGTATCAGGTAGAAATCGGGAGCCGGCATGACGACTTTGATCGTTTGTTCAGTAATGCCTCATCCAAGTGGATGCCATCGGGGGAGTGGATCATGATCCGTAAGTCGAGCCTGTCAATTGTGCTCCTGCTGGGGGCGATTCTCCTGTCAGGATTTGCCGGCGGGGTCCGGGCTGCCGAAGACAAGAATCAGGCGGAGGACGTCATCTACAAGGGTGATGCCCGATGCACGCGCTGTCACGATGAGAACGACAACGCTCCGGTCTTCGCCATCGGCAAGACCCGGCACGGGGTCGCCGCCGACGGCCGCAACGTCGGCTGCACCGCCTGCCACGGCGAAAGCCGGCCGCATGCCGAGAATCCCCAGGGCTTGAGGGATCGACCGAAAGTCGACCGCAGTTTTCTGAGACGCAGCGCCACCCCCGTGGCGGAACGCAATCAGGCCTGCCTGAACTGCCATCAGGGAGGCAAGCGCATGCACTGGGCGGGCAGCCAGCACGCGCGCGGCGACGTGGCGTGCACGTCCTGCCACCAGGTGCATGCGCAGCATGACAAGGTGCGCGACAAGACGGCGCAGGGCGAGGTCTGTTTCGGTTGCCACAAGGAACAACGCGCGCAGACGTTGCGTGCCTCGCACCATCCGATCAGGGAGGGCAAGGTGGGCTGCTCCGACTGCCACAATCCGCATGGCACGGCCGGCCCCAAGCTGCTGGCGAAGGATACCGTGGTCGAGACGTGTTATACCTGCCACGCGGAGAAGCGGGGGCCGTTCCTCTGGGAACATCCACCCGCCAGCGACAGCTGCCTGAATTGCCACACCCCGCATGGCTCCAATCATGTCTCGCTGCTGAAGACCAAGCCGCCCTACCTGTGCCAGCAGTGTCACGACTTCACGCAGCATCCGGGTACCGCCTATAGCGGGCGTGGACTGCCCACCGCGGCAGGCGGTGTGGCGCCCGCTCAGCAGCAGCTGCTGCGCGCCTGCCTGAACTGCCATACCCAGGTCCACGGCACGAACCATCCGTCCGGTGCGCGCGCCACCCGCTGACCGCAAGGGAGAACCGACATGACACGCAAAATCGAACAGCGCTTCGCACGCAAGGTCCTGGCCGCCTCCGTCTCGATGATCGGCCTGGCGGGATTCGCCAACGCAGGGGCGGATGATATGGATGAGGAAACCCGGCGCCTGCTGACCCCGGAAAGCGAAATCGAGGCCGGCATCGGCACTGTCTCGAAAGACAGCTTCAAGCACGGCGATTTCAACGGCCTGAACAAGTCCGGCGCCTATGGCATCGTCAATTTCGACATTCTCGGCCGGGACAAGGACGACGCCCGGTACTACGAAATCGTCGGGCGCAACCTGGGACTGGATTCGCGCAGCCTGAAAATCGAAACCGGCCGGCAGGGGGATTACGGTCTGCGCTTCGGCTACGACCAGCTGCCCAAGCTGTTTACGGACAGCTACGAGACGCCCTTCGTCAACCCGGGAGACGCCACGCTGCTGCTGCCGCCGGGCTGGGTCGCGGCGAACGGCACGGCAGGCATGACGAATCTCGCCGGCAGCATGCGCTCCTTCGACGTCGAGACCATGCGCAAGGCCTACAGCCTCGGCCTGACCAAGCTGCTGCCGGCAGGCTGGAACGCGTCCGTCGATTTCAAGCACGAGACCAAGGAAGGCAACAGACTGATCGGCGCGGTCATCGGCAACAGCGGCGGCAATCCACGTGCCGCCATCCTGCCCGAACCGGTCGATTACACCACCGACCAGTTCGAGGCCGTGGCGCGGTACGCCACGTCCAGGGCACAGGCCGAATTTGGCTACTACGGTTCGTTTTTCCGCAATGAGAACAGCGCGCTGGCCTGGCAGAATCCCTACGAGAACGCGGCCGGCACCGCGTGGGGCAATCCTGCCGTCGGGTATGCCGGGGGCGGCTTCGGGCAGCTCGCGTTGCCGCCGGACAACCAGTTTCACCAGGTCCACGTCTCGGGCGGCTACAACCACACCAAGGACACGCGCGTCGTCGGCAAGCTGAGTTTCGGGCGCATGACCCAGAACGAGCGCTTTCTGCCCTATACGATCAACCCGGGCCTGAGCGTCGCCACGCCGTTGCCGCGCGCGTCGCTGGACGGCAGGATCGATACCACGCATGCCGACTTCAAGCTCACCTCCCTGCTGACGCCGGCAACGCATTTTTCCTTCGGCTATCGTTACGACGATCGGGACAACAGGACGCCGCAGGATCAGTACCTTTACGTTGGCGGCGATTCGATGAACCAGCCCGCGACGCTCGCCGCCGGCCAGGCCCGCGTCAACCTGCCCGGCAGCAGCACCAAGCACCAGGCCAACGCGGACCTGGACTACAAGCTTGCCGCCTTTACCAAGCTGAAGCTCGGTTACGAGTTCGACTGGATCAAGAAAACCTACGAAGCGATCGATTGGGAGCGTGAGCACACGCTCAAGGCCGGGGTGAGCCACCGCTTCAACGAGATGGCGTTCGGTGGCCTCAGCTATGCCTATGCGGATCGCGATACCTCCACCTACGATGCCGGTGCACCCTTCCTCGCCACGTATTCCCCGGATTACTGGGGAGCGATGCCGGTGGACCAGCGCTGGGATAACGTGCCCACCCAGAAGAAGTTCTTCCTCGCGCCACGCAAGCGCGACAAGGTGCATGCCTATACCAATGTCTCGCCCACCGAGCAGATCGACCTGGAGTTCGGCATCGATTACAACAAGGACAATTATCACGACTCCGAATTCGGCCTGAGAGAGGCCAGGGGCTGGATGGCCAACATCGATGCCAGCCTGCGCGCCAGCGAAACGGTGAGCGGCCACGCCTTCGTCTCGTACGAGCATTACGGGAGCGATCAGCGCTCTTCGCAACTGGGTGCCAACAAGCTGGCTTACCTCGATCCGGGCAACGACTGGACCACCGACATCACGGACAAGACGCTTACTTTCGGTATCGGCTTCCGCGTCAAGCCAGGCGAGAAATACGACTACGGCGGCGATTTCTCGCATTCCTGCTCGAAAGGCGAAATCGATGTCGTCACCGGGGCGCTTCTCGCGCCGGCCCTGCCCTTGCCGGACGTCGTCTCGCGGCTCAATCGCGTCGATCTGTTCGGCCGTTACCGGGTGCGAAAAGACTTGTCGATCAATCTGAAATACGTCTACGAACGGTACAGCTCGAAGGACTGGGCCTACGACCAGGTGCTGCCCGCCACCATGGCCAATGTGATCGGCACCAGTCAATTGAGTCCGAATTACGGCGTTCACGTGTTCGGTATCACCGCCAGCTATCGCTTCTTCTGACTTTTCTGGTTGGAGCCCGATCCGGTGCCTCTCCTCACCGGATCGTTTTTTTTTTGGGGATACCGACAATTCGGGTTTCCGCCCGTTGCCGGGAATGACGGCGGAGTGTGCGATGATGGCCATGGCGCATCGCGTTCGTCCCGCGCCACGGGTGCCGCCGAGCAGCAGCCAGGCGTGGACGAGGCCGATCCGTGATTGAGAAGCCGCGCTGATTCGCTCCGCCGCCCCACCCGGGGAACGAACTCCCCGGTCGTGGCGGTGCTGGCGCAATCCCCGTGCGGTTTGCTGCGCCCGCGATTTTCATGCCTCGGGCGAAGTGCCGGGCCGTGCCGAACGGCTGAATTCTGGTAAGCTTTTGAGGTTTGTTCCTGCTCGTTTCTGAATGACTTCCACGTCTTTGCTTTCCGCCCGGGACATCGCCTGCGAACGCAGCGAACACGCGCTGTTCCACGGGCTCGGCTTCGAATTGGCCGCGGGCGAGGCGCTGCTGGTGCGCGGTGGCAACGGGCGCGGCAAGACCAGCCTGCTGCGCATCCTGTGCGGCCTGTCGCAGCCGGCGGCGGGTGCCGTGCACTGGCGCGGCGAGCCGCTGGCGCGCGTGCGCGAGCAATACGGGCGCGAAATGGCCTATGTCGGCCACGTCAACGGCATCAAGGATGACCTCACGCCGCTGGAGAACCTGCGGCTGGCAGCCGATCTCGGCGGCCGTGCGCTGGACGGCAACGCCGCGGCCGCGGCGCTGGAACGGCTGGGCCTGGGGCGTTGCCTCGATCTGCCCGCACGCGTGCTGTCCTTCGGCCAGCGTCGCCGCGTCGCGCTGGCGGGACTGGTGACGGCAGGCGCGTTGCTGTGGATTCTCGACGAGCCGCTTACGGGCCTGGACGTCGGCGGCGTCGCGCTGGTCGAGAACCTGATCCGTGACCACGTCCTCGCCGGCGGCATGGCGGTCATGACCACTCACCAGCCGCTCGCGCTGGAAGGCGTCGTGCCGAAATCGATTTCGGTCGGGGACTGAATTGCACGCAGCCATCCATGAACCCGCATGCTGCGCTTTCTGATCGCGGTCGTCCGCCGCGACGTCCTGCTCGCCGCCCGCCGCCGCGGCGACTGGCTGACCGCGCAGTTCTTCTTCGTCATGGTGACCAGCCTGTTTCCGCTCGGCATCGGCCCGGAGCCGGCCATGCTGCGGGCCATCGGCCCCGGCGTGGTGTGGGTGGCGGCGCTGCTGGCCTGCCTGCTGTCGCTGGGGCGGCTGTACGCGGACGACCATCGCGACGGCAGCCTGGAGCAACTGCTGCTCGCGCCGTATCCGAACGCGCTGCTGGCGCTGGGCAAGGCGATCGCCCACTGGATCATCAACGGCATTCCGCTGCTGCTGATCGCGCCGGTGCTGGGTGTCCAGTTCGGTCTGCCGGGCGACGCGCTGCTGGTGCTGGTGCTGTCGCTGGCGATCGGCACGCCGGTGCTGTCGCTGCTGGGCGGCATCGGCGCGGCGTTGACGCTGGGTCTGCGTGGCGGCGGCGTGCTGATCACCCTGCTGATCCTGCCACTCTACGTGCCGGTGCTGATTTTCGGCGCGGGCGCGGTCGACGGCACGCTGTCGGGAACTGGCGCCGAGGCGCACCTGTCCCTGTTGGGAGCGGTGCTGGTGATGGCGCTGCTGGTCGCACCGTGGATCAGTGCGCTCGCCCTTCGGGTATCCGTGGAGTGAATTCTTGAATCTTTATCGCTACGCCTCGCCGGCGACCTTCCATCCGCTCGCCGGCCGGCTCGTGCCGTGGTTCGCCGCGCTGGCCGCCGCGCTGGCCGCGGTGGGGCTGTACATCAGCTTCTTCGTCGCGCCGACCGACTTCCAGCAGGGCGAGGGCTACCGCATCATCTTCATTCACGTGCCGGCGGCATGGATGTCGATGTTCATCTACATCGTCATGGCCTTCTGGTCGGCCATCGGCCTTGCCTGGAACACCCGGCTGTCCTTCGTGATGGCGCGCGCGCTGGCGCCCACCGGCGCCATGTTCACCTTCCTCGCCCTGTGGACCGGCGCGCTGTGGGGCAAGCCCATGTGGGGCGCATGGTGGGTGTGGGACGCGCGCCTCACCTCGGAGCTCATCCTGCTGTTCCTGTACGTCGGCTACATGGCGCTGCAGGCCGCGATCGACGACCCGCGCCGCGCCGACCGTGCCGGGGCGCTGCTCAACCTGGTCGGCGTCATCAACGTGCCGATCATCTATTTCTCGGTCAAGTGGTGGAACACCCTGCACCAGGGGGCGTCGGTGAGCCTCACCCGCGCGCCGTCGATGGCGCAGACCATGCTGTGGGGCATGCTCGTCATGGCGCTCGCCGCCTGGATGTACACCATCGCCGTCGCCCTCGCGCGGGCGCGCACGCTCATCCTGGAACGCGAGCGGCAGGCCGAATGGGCACGCGCCGTCCTCAGGGAGCAGGCATGATCTGGGAAAGCTGGGACGCCTTCTGGGCGATGGGCGGCTACGCGCTCTACGTGTGGGGTTCGTTCGGCGTCACGCTTGCCTGCATCGCCGGAGAGATGTGGCTGGTGCGCCGCCAGCGCCGCCAGGTCGTGAGCCGGCTGCGCCGCCTGCAACGATTCGATTCGCAATGAACATTGAACCTGAAAACTGCAGTTGACCGCTCAATCCTTTTACGGACATTCCATGAACGCTGAATTTTCTGGCTTCATTCGCCCTCACCCGCTGGCACGCCTGCTCACGCGCCTGCCTTTGCACCCGCAAGGGGCGGGCCGAATTCGTACAGCCGCTTGCGCGGCAACGACTCCGCGCTTCGCGGCAGCCACGCGATCAGACGCACCATCGGGCGCGTCCAACTGCGGTTTGCAGGTTCAATCATGAAATCACGCCACAAGAAACTCGCCCTCATCGTTCTCGTCGTCGCCGGACTCGGCATCGCCGCTGCCCTGGTGCTCAACGCTTTCCAGAGCAACCTGGTATTCTTCTTCTCCCCGACGCAGGTCGCCGCCGGCGAGGCGCCGACGGGGCGCGCATTCCGCATCGGCGGCCTGGTCGAAACCGGCAGCATCCAGCGCCAGCCCGACGGCCTGTCGGTGCACTTCGTCGTCACCGATACCGCGCGTACCATTCCGGTGGTCTATACCGGCATCCTTCCGGACCTGTTCAAGGAAGGCAAGGGTGTCGTCGCCGAAGGGCGCCTCGGCGACGGCGGCGTGTTCACCGCTACCCAGGTGCTTGCCAAGCACGACGAGAACTACATGCCCCCCGAGGCGGCGCACGCCGTCGAACAGGCGCAGAAGGCCCAGCAAACGGTGGTCGAATGAGCGCGGCGCGCGCGGCATCGGCTGCTGACGAGGAGAACACATGATTCCCGAACTCGGACATTTCGCATTGATCCTCGCGCTGCTGCTGGCGCTGGTGCAGTCGGTGCTGCCGCTGGTCGGCGCGCAGCGCGGCAACCGTACGCTGATGGCGGTGGCCCGGCCCGCCGCGCAGGGACAGTTCGTGTTCGTCGCACTGGCGTTCGGCTGCCTCGCCTGGTCCTTTCTGGCCAACGACTTTTCCGTGCTGAACGTGGCGCGCAACTCCTATTCGCGCCTGCCGGAGGTGTATCGCATCACCGCCACGTGGGGCTCGCACGAGGGCTCGCTGCTGCTGTGGGTGCTGATCCTGGGTTTCTGGAGCACTGCGGTCGCAATCTTCTCGCGCCACCTGCCGGAAGACATGGTGGCGCGCGTGCTGGGCATCATGGGCCTGGTATCGGTGGGCTTCATCGCCTTCCTGCTCACCACCTCGAACCCCTTCACGCGGCTCGTGCCGGCGGCGCCGGACGGCAGCGACCTGAACCCGCTGCTGCAGGATTGGGGGATGATCCTGCATCCGCCGATGCTGTACATGGGCTATGTCGGTTTCGCGGTCGCCTTCGCCTTCGCCATCGCCGCGTTGCTGTCGGGCAGGCTCGACGCGGCGTGGGCGCGCTGGTCGCGGCCGTGGACCACGGTGGCATGGGCCTTCCTCACCCTCGGGATCGTGCTCGGCAGCTGGTGGGCGTATCGCGAGCTCGGCTGGGGTGGATGGTGGTTCTGGGACCCGACTGAAAACGCCTCGTTCATGCCCTGGATCGCCGGCACGGCGCTGATCCACTCGTTGGCGGTCACGGAAAAGCGCGGCGCGTTCAAGGCGTGGACCGTGCTGCTGGCGCTGCTGGCTTTTTCGCTGTCGCTGCTGGGTACTTTTCTGGTGCGCTCCGGCGTGCTGTCCTCGGTGCACGCCTTCGCTACCGATCCGGCGCGCGGCGCCTTCATCCTGGGGTTCCTCGCCGTGGTGATCGGCGGTTCGCTCGTGCTGTACGCCTGGCGCGCACCGAGGATGATGACCGGCGGCGCCTTTTCCTGGTTCTCGCGCGAATCCCTGCTGCTCGCCAACAACGTCATCCTGGTGGCCGCGCTCGGCGCGGTGCTGCTCGGTACCCTGTACCCGCTGTTCATGGACGCCATGGGCCTGGGCAAGATTTCCGTGGGCCCGCCTTATTTCAACGCCGTGTTCGTGCCGCTGATGGCGCCGGCGCTGTTCCTCATGGGGGTGGGTCCGCTGGTGCGCTGGAAGGATGGCAGCCTGCCGGACGTGATGGCCCGGCTGAAATGGGCGCTGGCGGTGGCGGCGGCCACCGCGGTGCTGCTGCCGTTGACGATGGATGGCTTCAAGCCCTGGGCCAGCCTGGGCTTTTTCCTCGCCGCGTGGATCACGCTGGCGGTGGCCGTGGCGTTCCGTGAGCGCCTGCGTCATGGCGCAGGCAGCCTCGCCGACAGGCTGCGCACGGTGCCGCGCGGCTTCTGGGGCATGCAGCTGGCCCATTTCGGCGTTGCCGTCGGCATCGCCGGTATCGCGGTGGTCGCCAACTACGAGAGCGAGCGCGACGTGCGCATGGATGTCGGCAGTTATGCCGAACTCGCCGGATACACGTTCACCTTTCGTGGGGCGAGCGAGTACGACGGCCCCAATTATCGCGCCGCACGCGGGACGCTGGAGGTTACGAAGGGAGGCGCGCGGGTCGCCGTGCTGCATCCGGAAAAGCGCCTTTACAGCGCTTCCGGCATGGCGATGACCGAGGCCGCGCTGCATCCCAACCTGTTCCGCGACATCTACGTCGCCATGGGCGAGCAACTGGACGAGCACGGCGCATGGAGCGTGCGCCTGTTCTACAAGCCGTTCATCAACTGGTTGTGGCTGGGCGCGGTATTCATGGTGGCGGGTGGTTTCCTCGCCGCCTCCGACAGGCGCTATCGCATCGCGCTGCGGCGCAGCGAACTGCCGCGCGGCGTGGCGGTGCAGGGAGCCTGAAGATGAAACGCTGGGTTCCACTGCTGGCCTTTCTCGTGCTGGTCGCGTTCTTCGCCAAAGGGCTGTTCCTCAATCCGCGCGAGGTGCCCTCGCCACTGATCGATCGTCCCGCCCCGACGTTCACCCTGCCGCTGGTGGGCAACGACGCCGCAAGCTTCAGCCCGGCCGACATGCACGGCAAGGTGTGGCTGCTCAACGTCTGGGCGCCCTGGTGCGTGTCGTGCCGGCAGGAGCATCCGGTGCTGATGCAGATCGCACGGGGCGGGCGCGTGCCCATCGTCGGGCTGAACTGGAAGGACCGTGACCGCGAGGCGGCCATGCTGCTCGCGCGTACCGGCAGCCCCTATCTTGCGGTGGCCGAGGATCTCGACGGACGCGTCGGCATCGACTATGGCGTCACGGGTACGCCCGAAACCTATGTCATCGACCGCGCGGGCGTCGTGCGCATGAAGCACGTCGGTCCGATCAGTCCGGACGTGTGGAGAGAGAAATTCGAACCGAAACTGCAGGAGCTCGGCGCATGAGCCGGCGATTCCGCACTCTCGCGCTGCTGCTCGTGCTGCTGGGCGCGCCGCCCGCGGTTGGCGCCGCCGCATCCGCTGAAGCGCCCAGGGAAGCGGCACCCAACGCCGAGAATCCCGAAATCGAGCAGCGCATGGTGCGGCTCGCGGAAGATCTTCGCTGCCTGGTTTGCCAGAACGAGTCGCTTGCCGGATCCAAGGCGGAGCTGGCGGAAGACCTGCGGCGCGAGATTCGCGACCAGATGAAGTCCGGCAAGAGCGATCCCGAGGTGATCGACTACCTGACCGCGCGCTACGGTGATTTCGTGCTCTATCGACCGCCGTTCAAGCCGGTGACCTGGCTGCTCTGGCTCGGCCCGGTGCTGTTTCTCGCAGCCGGGGCCGGCGCCTGGTATGCCACATTGCGGCGCCGCCGTAGCGCCGCCGCCGAACCGCCCGATCCACGGAAACTGGCAGCTGCGGCGCAGTTGCTGAAAGAAGATCAATGAGCTCCTTTTCCTCCACCCCGCTTTTCTGGGGACTCGCGGCGCTCGGCGTGCTGGTCGCCCTCGCCTTCGTGCTGTCCACCCTGCTGCGTGCGCGCAGTCCCGCGACCGCGGCGGCACGGCGCGACGTCAACGTCGCGGTCTACCGTGACCAACTGAGGGAACTGGAGGCCGATCGTGCCAACGGCGCGCTGCCGGAGGAACAGTACCAGAGCGCGCGCCAGGAACTGGAGCTCCGCCTGGCGGACGATGCGCTGGTACCGGATGCCGCGGCGGACGCGGTTTCCAGGGGCGCGCGCGGCCTGGGCTACGTGCTCGCCGTGGCCTTGCCGGCCGCGGCGTTCGGCCTGTACTTCTGGCTCGGCAATCCCGCAGCCCTGCACGTTCCGGTGGCGGGCGGCGACGACGGTGCACACGACATCATGGCGATGGTCCGGCAGGTCGAGGAGCGGGCGCAGGCCAACCCCGACGACGTCCGTGCCTGGGAGATCCTCGCCAGGACCTATGGCGCGCTCGACCGCTGGACGGATTCGTTGCGGGCCTATGAACAGGCGCTGCGGCTGCGTCCCGATACGCCGGCGCTCATGACCGGCTACGCCGAGGCCCTGGCGGTCACCGGCAACGGCAATCTCGCGGGGCAACCGATGGAACTGGTGCGGAAGGCACTCGAAATCGATCCCGACGACGCCAAGGGGCTGGAACTGGCCGGGCTCGGCGCCTTCCAGGTCGGCGATTTCGCTCAGGCGGCGCGTTACCTGAAGCGCCTGCACGCGCTGTTGCAGCCGGATTCCGAATTTGCCCACGACGTGCTGGCCGCGCAGCAGGAGGCCGAGCGGCGGGCCGCAGCCGGGGGGGGCGGACTCGACGACCTGATGGCCTCGCCGGCGGCAAATCCGGCTGCCGCGACGAATGCCCACATCGCGGGCTGGGTCGAGATCGCGCCGGCCCTGAAGACGCAAGTGAGCCCCGACGCCACGATCTTTCTCTTCGCACGGGCGCCCGACGGGGGCCCGCCGGTCGCCGCGCTGCGCGCGCACGCGACCGAACTGCCGCTGCAGTTCCGCCTGGACGACAGCATGGCGATCAGCCCCGCCGCCAGCCTCTCCGGCCAGCAGCGCGTCACCCTGGTGGCGCGGGTCTCGCGGTCGGGTGACGCCGCCGCCCGGCCGGGGGACCTGGAGGGCAGCGTGGCCGACGTCGAGGTGGGGGCCGGCGACGTGCGCATCGTCGTCGACAGGACGCTGCCGTAGGCGCTTTGAGCCCAGGGGGTGATGGAGTAGAATCCGTCATCACCCGCCTCCGCGCATAACAATGACGAAGTACGTGTTTGTCACCGGCGGAGTGGTTTCTTCCCTCGGGAAAGGGATCGCCTCCGCCTCGCTCGCTGCGCTGCTCGAATCGCGCGGCATCCGTGTCACCCTGCTGAAACTGGATCCGTACATCAACGTCGATCCGGGCACCATGAGTCCCTTCCAGCACGGCGAGGTGTTCGTCACCGAGGATGGCGCGGAAACCGATCTCGACCTGGGGCACTACGAACGCTTCTCCAGCGCGCGCATGAGCCGCCGCAACAATTTCACCACCGGACAGATCTACAAGTCGGTCATCGACAAGGAGCGCCGCGGCGATTATCTCGGCGGCACGGTGCAGGTCATTCCCCACATTACCGACGAGATCAAGCTGTCGATCCGCGAGGGTTCCGCGGGGGCCGACGTGGCGCTGGTCGAGATCGGCGGAACCGTCGGAGATATCGAGTCGCTGCCGTTTCTGGAGGCGATTCGCCAGATGGGGTTCGAGGAGGGCAAGGAAAGCACCTGCTTCATCCACCTCACGCTCCTGCCCTACATCGCGACCGCCGGTGAACTGAAGACCAAGCCGACCCAGCACAGCGTCAAGGAACTGCGCGAGATCGGCATTCAGCCCGACATCCTGCTGTGCCGCACCGACCGCGAAATTCCGGTCGACGAGCGGCGCAAGATCGCGCTGTTCACCAACGTGCGTCCGGAGGCCGTCATCGAGGTGCGCGACGCGGATTCGATCTACAAGATCCCGGCCATGCTGCACGACCAGATGCTCGACGAGATCGTCTGCCACAAGCTCAACATCCTCGCCCGTGCCGCCGACCTCACGGTGTGGAAGAACCTCGTGCACGCGCTGGAGCACCCGCGCCATACGGTCGACATCGCCTTTGTCGGCAAGTACGTCGACCTGACCGAATCCTACAAATCGCTGTCCGAGGCGATGACCCACGCCGGCATGCATACGCTGAGCCGGGTGAGGATCCACTACATCGATTCCGAGGAGATCGAGACGGCGGGTACCGATTGTCTTGGCGGGATGGACGCGATCCTGGTGCCGGGCGGCTTCGGCAAGCGCGGCGTGGAAGGCAAGATCGCCGCCATCCGCTACGCGCGCGAGGGCAGGGTGCCCTATCTCGGCATCTGCCTGGGCATGCAGCTCGCCGTGATCGAATACGCGCGTGACGTCGCCGGCATGGCGGACGCGCACTCCACCGAATTCGACCCGACAACCACGCATCCCGTGATCGGCCTCATCACCGAGTGGCTCGACCGCAGCGGCCTGATGGAAAAGCGCAGCGAGCAGTCCGATCTGGGCGGCACCATGCGCCTGGGCGGCCAGCCCTGCACGCTGAAGGCCGGCACGCTGGCGCGCGAGATCTACGGGACCGACAGCATCGTCGAGCGCCACCGCCACCGCTACGAAGTGAACAACACCCTGCTCGCCGAACTGGAAGCCCGCGGGCTGGTCGCCGCCGGCCGCGCGCCCGGTACCGACCTGTGCGAAATGATCGAATTGCCGCGGGACGTCCATCCCTGGTTCGTCGGCTGCCAGTTCCACCCGGAATTCACCAGCAATCCGCGCCACGGCCATCCCTTGTTCATCGCCTTCGTCGAGGCGGCGCTGGCGCGGCAGGCGAAGGGGGCGCAATGAAACTATGCCATTTCGAAGCGGGCCTCGATCAGCCGCTGTTTCTGATCGCCGGCCCGTGCGTCATCGAATCCGAGCAACTGGCGATGGACACCGCCGGCGCGCTGAAGGAAATGTGCACGGCACTCGGCATTCCCTTCATCTACAAGTCCTCGTTCGACAAGGCCAACCGCTCGTCGACGGCGTCCTTCCGCGGCCTTGGGCTCGATGAGGGCCTGCGCATCCTGGCCGACGTGAAAAAACGCATCGGCGTGCCGGTGCTCACCGACGTGCACGAGGACACCCCGCTCGAAGAGGTCGCCGGCGTGGTCGACGTGCTGCAGACGCCGGCCTTCCTCTGCCGGCAGACCAACTTCATCCAGAACGTGGCCCGGCAGGGGCGTCCCGTCAACATCAAGAAGGGCCAGTTTCTCGCCCCGTGGGACATGCAGAACGTCGTCGACAAGGCGCGCGCCGTCGGCAACGAGCAGGTCATGGTGTGCGAGCGCGGCGTCTCCTTCGGCTACAACACGCTGGTGTCCGACATGCGCGGGCTGGCGATCATGCGTGCCACCGGCTGCCCGGTGGTGTTCGATGCCACCCACTCGGTGCAGCAGCCGGGCGGGCAGGGCACCCGGAGCGGCGGGCAGCGCGAGTTCGTGCCGGTGCTCGCGCGCGCGGCGGTGGCTTCGGGCGTGGCGGGCGTCTTCGCCGAGACGCATCCGAATCCGGAATGCGCGCTGTCCGATGGCCCCAACGCCTGGCCGCTCGACAGGATGAAGGAACTGCTGGAAACGCTGAAGGAAATCGACGCGCTGGTGAAGCAACGCGGATTTGTTGAACGTGAATTGATGAAAACCTGATCCGCGAAGGACGCGAAGCAACGCGAAGAAAACCCGGGTTCTGTCTTGTTTTTGCTTCGCGCTCCTTCGCGCCCTTCGCGGATGAAATGAAAATTGAAGGAAACAGAGTGAGTGCAATCATTGATGTCGTCGCGCGGGAAATTCTCGACTCCCGCGGCAATCCCACGGTCGAGGCCGACGTATTGCTGGAATCCGGTGTGCTGGGCCGGGCCGCCGTGCCCTCGGGCGCATCCACCGGCAGCCGCGAGGCGATCGAACTGCGCGATGGCGACAAGGCCCGCTATCTCGGCAAGGGCGTGCTGAAGGCGGTCGAGCACGTCAACACGGAAATCTGCGAAGCCGTCATCGGCCTGGACGTCGAGGACCAGGCGTTCATCGACCGGACCATGATCGAACTCGACGGCACCGAGAACAAGTCGCGGCTCGGCGCCAATGCCTTGCTGGCTGTGTCGATGGCGTGCGCCCGCGCGGCCGCCGAGCAGGCCGGCCTGCCCTTGTACCGTTATCTCGGCGGCGCCGCGCCGATGGCGTTGCCGGTGCCGATGATGAACATCATCAACGGCGGCGCACATGCCAACAACAACATCGACATGCAGGAGTTCATGGTCATTCCGGTGGGCGCATCCAGCTTCCGCGAGGCGCTGCGCTATGGCGCGGAGGTGTTCCACGCGCTGAAGAAGCTGCTCGACGATGCCGGCATGGCCACCACCGTGGGCGACGAGGGCGGCTTCGCGCCCAACCTCGAATCGCACGAGGCGGCCCTGAAGCTGATCGTGCGGGCGATCGAGCAGGCCGGCCTGCAGCCCGGCATCGACGTCGCCATCGGCGTCGACTGCGCGAGCTCCGAGTTCTACAGGGATGGTTTCTACCACCTCGAATCCGAGGGGCTCAAGCTCACCGCGGAGCAGTTCGCCGGCTATCTCGCCGCCTGGTGCGACGCCTATCCCGTCATCAGCATCGAGGACGGCATGGCCGAAAACGACTGGGAAGGCTGGGCGCTCCTGACCGAAAAGCTCGGTCGCCGGGTACAGCTGGTCGGCGACGACCTCTTCGTCACCAACACGAAAATCCTCAAGGAAGGCATCGAGCGGGGCGTCGCCAACTCGATCCTGATCAAGGTCAACCAGATCGGCACACTGTCGGAAACCTTCCAGGCGATCGAAATGGCCAAGCAGGCGGGATACACTGCCGTCATCTCCCACCGCTCCGGCGAGACCGAGGACACCACCATCGCCGACCTGGCGGTCGCCACCAACGCGCGCCAGATCAAGACCGGTTCGCTGTCGCGCTCGGATCGCATGGCCAAGTACAACCAGCTGCTGCGCATCGAGGAAGAACTTGGCGAGGCGGCGAGCTATCCTGGACGCGATGCGTTCCGCCAGCGCGGCTGAGTGGGTCACGCGCATACGCCGCCGGGGCCTGACCTGGGTTCTGGCAGCCGCCATCGCATTGCTGCAATACCCGCTGTGGCTGGGACAGGGCGGTTGGCTGAAAGTGCGCGCCGGGGCGCGCCAGATCGACGCGCAACAGGCGCTCAACCAGCGCCTGCAGGCCCGCAACGCCGGCTTGCTGGCCGAGCTGGGGGATCTGAAGCAGGGACGCGACGCGATCGAGGAACGCGCGCGCAACGAGTTGGGCATGGTCGCGCCGGACGAATGGTTCGTCCGCGTGGTGCCGGCCTCTACCGTTCAATCGGGGAAGACGCATGAGTGAATTGCAGATCTGGTTGCTGGTGCTCGGGGTCGTCGTCGTCGTCGTCGTCGTGGCGTTCAACTGGCTGCAGGAGCGCCGTTTCCGCAAACAGGCCGAAGTGGCGTTCCAGCCCCCCTCCGTCGACCCGCTGGCCCGCGCCGACGTGGTGCCGCGCGACACCCCGGGCCGCGTCGAGCCGGCATTCGACGCGGCGGGCGCATCGGAGTTGCCCGAAACCGGCGAGCCCCGCCTGCATATCGACGCGGAGCCGGTCGCCGACATGCCGGCGGCGCCTGCGGACGTGCCGCAGGTACCGCCCCCGGCGGCCCCCGCCGCGGCGCTGCCGCCGGCCCCCTACGACGACCTCATCGAATACCGTGTCCGCCTGGCCTGCGAGGGTGTGCTTGCCAACGTGTTCGCCGATGCCTTCGGCCGCTCGCGCGCACTGGGCAAGACGGTGCGCTGGCTCGGACTGCCGGTCGGTGGCGTCCAATGGGAAGAGCTGCAGCCATGGCGCGACGTGCATTATCAGCAGGTGGTGGTGACCATGCAGCTGGCCGACCGCAACGGTGCGGTCGAACTCGGGCAGTTGAGCACGCTGTGCGAGCTCCTGCAGGCCACCGCACAGGGGCATGGGTTGCGCATCGCCTGCGATGACGCCGCCGAGGCGGTCGAGCGGGCCCAGGCGATCGATCATTTCTGCGTCGACGTGGACGTGCTCATCGGCCTCAACGTCATGGCGCGCGGCGAAGGCGCGGTCAATCTTGCGCGCATCGTCGGCGAGGCCGTCGGCAACGGCATGGTGCTCGGTACCGACGGCGTATTCCAGTTGATCGACAGCCGTGGCGAGCCCTTGTACACGCTGTGCAATCACGACGCCGAGCCCTTCGGCGAGGTGGTGGAGGAGGGCCAGGTCTCGCAGGGCGTCACGCTGCAATTCGACGTTCCGCGCGTGCCGGACGGCCTCAGGGTGTTCGACGGCATGGTCGCCTTCGGCCGCAAGCTCGCCAACGAGGTCGGCGGCATCCTGGTCGATGACAACCTGCGCCCGCTCACCGATTCCGGCATCGAGAAGATCCGCGCCCAGCTTGCGCAGATCTACGAACGCATGGAAGCGCGGGGCGTACCCTCCGGCTCGCGGCGGGCGCTGCGCCTGTTCACCTGATGGCCGCACCCGACGCCGCGGCGCGCGTCGCGGCATTGCGCCGGGAGATCGCGCGCCACGACCACGCCTACTACGTCCTCGACGCGCCGACCATCCCCGACGCCGAGTATGACCGCCTGTTCCGCGAACTGCAGGCGCTCGAAGCCCGATATCCAGAACTCGTCACCGCCGATTCGCCGACGCAGCGGGTGGGCGGGCGCCCGCTCGACGCATTTCCCAAGCTGCGCCATGCGGTGCCGATGCTGTCGATCCGCACCGAGACCGATACCACGGCGGCCGGCGCGCGCGCGTTCGATGCACGGGTGCGCCGGGAGCTCGGGCTCGGCGAGTCCGAGCCGCCGGTCCAGTACCATGCCGAGCTCAAGTTCGACGGCCTCGCCCTCAGCCTGCGCTACGAGCAGGGGGTGCTGGCGACTGCCACGACACGCGGCGACGGCGAAACGGGTGAGGCGGTGACGCAGAACGTGCGTACCGTCCACGCGATTCCGCTGCGTCTGGCCGGCGACCATCCACCCGCCGTGCTCGAGGTGCGTGGCGAGGTCTACATGCGGCGCGACGACTTCGAACGCTACAACGCGCGGCAGCGGGAGGCAGGACAGCCCACGCTGGTGAATCCGCGCAACGGTGCCGCGGGCAGCATCCGCCAGCTCGACCCGGCGATCGCCGCGCAGCGGCCGCTGTCCTTTTTCGCCTACGGCCTGGGCGAAGTGGCGGGCTGGGACGACGCCCCTCCCACGCATGGCGCGACGCTCGATGCGCTGCTGCGGTTCGGCGTGCCGGTGTGCGCAGAACGGCGGGTCTGCCGAGGGGCGGAGGAACTGGCCGCCTTCCATCATGACGTTGCGATGCGCCGCGACAGCCTGCCGTTCGATATCGATGGCGTGGTCTACAAGGTCGATCGCCTGGATCAGCAGCGCGCACTCGGCTTCGTCACGCGCGAGCCGCGCTGGGCGGTGGCGCACAAGTACCCGGCGCAGGAGGCGCTCACCGTGGTCCTGGCGATCGAGGTGCAGGTCGGCCGCACCGGAGTGCTCACGCCGGTGGCGCGGCTCGCGCCGGTGTTCGTCGGCGGCGTCACCGTCACCAACGCCACCCTGCACAACCAGGACGAGATCGACCGCAAGGACGTGCGTGTCGGGGATACCGTCATCGTGCGCCGCGCCGGCGACGTCATCCCCGAAGTGGTGGCGATCGTGCCGGAGCGGCGGCCGGTGCCCGCACCGCCGCGTTTCGACATCCTGCAGAGCTTTCCCGCCTGTCCCGAATGCGATTCGCACGTGATGCGCCTCGACGGCGAGGCGGCGGTGCGCTGCACCGGGGGACTGTACTGTCCGGCGCAGCGCAAGCAGGCGCTGCTGCATTTCGCCTCGCGGCGGGCCATGGACATCGAGGGACTCGGCGACAGGCTGGTCGACCAGCTGGTCGACCGCGGACTCGTCCATACGCCCGCCGACGTCTACCGGCTCGACCCCGCGACCCTTGCCGGGCTCGAGCGCATGGCGGAGAAATCGGCCGCCAAGCTCGTCGCGGCGATCGAGGCGAGCAAGTCGACGACGCTGGCGCGCTTCATTTTCGCGCTGGGAATCCGTAATGTGGGGGAGACCACCGCGAAGGATCTGGCACGGCATTTCGGTACGCTCGACGCGCTGATCGGCGCGCCCGCCGAGACGTTGACGGCGGTGCGCGACGTGGGTCCGGTGGTCGCGGAATCGATCACGCAGTTCTTTGCCGAACCGCACAACCTGGAGGTGGTCGGCGCGCTGCGGCGGGCCGGCGTGCACTGGCCGGAACACGCGGGTGCGCGGCAGGAGCGTGCGGGCGTCCTCGCGGGCACGACGCTGGTGCTGACCGGCACGCTGCCGACGCTGACGCGCGAGGCGGCCCGGGCAATGATCGAGGCGGCCGGCGGCAAGGTGGCCGGCTCGGTGTCGAAGAAGACCGGTTACGTCGTCGCCGGCTCCGAAGCCGGCAGCAAGCTGGCGAAAGCACTGGAACTTGGCGTGCCCGTGCTCGACGAGGCCGGCCTGCTGGCGCTGCTGGCGCCGCCGGAAGGATGACCGCCGGTTCGCCGGAAACGCGCAGCGCCGCGGATGCGCCGGCGCGCGTCGCGCCGTTCGCGGATCGGGAATTTTTGAATGAGACGATCATGGAAGAGACATGCAGAAAGTAAGAAAAGCCGTATTCCCGGTGGCCGGTCTTGGCACCCGTTTTCTGCCGGCCACCAAGGCCAGCCCCAAGGAAATGCTGCCCATCGTCGACAAGCCGTTGATCCAGTATGCGGTGGAGGAAGCGATCGAGGCGGGCATCACCGACATCATCTTCATCAGCAGCCGCACCAAGCGCACCGTCGAGGACCATTTCGACAAGGCGTACGAACTGGAGACCGAGCTCGAGGCGCGCGGCAAGAAGCGGGTGCTCGAACTGGTGCAGTCGATTCGCCCGGTCCACGTCAATTTCATCTACATCCGCCAGGCCGAAGCACTCGGCCTGGGACATGCCGTACTGTGCGCGCAGCCGGTGATCGGTGACGAGCCGTTCGCCGTCATCCTCGCCGACGATCTCATCGACGGTGAGCCGGCGGTGATGAAACAGATGGCCGACCAGTACAGCTATTACCAGTGCTCGGTACTCGGCGTGCAGCAGGTGGCACGCGAAGAGACCGCATCCTACGGCATCGTCGATGCCACGCCGATGGCCGAGCGCGTGTCGCGCGTCAACGCCATCGTCGAAAAGCCGAAACCGGAGGAAGCGCCCTCGACGCTGGGCGTGGTCGGGCGCTACATCCTTACGCCGCGCATCTTTCATCACATCCAGCGTCTCGCGCCGGGGGCCGGCGGCGAACTGCAGTTGACCGACGCCATTGCCGGCCTGCTGAAGGAACAGCAGGTGCTTGCCTATGCCTACGACGGCATCCGCTACGACTGCGGCAGCAAGCTCGGCTATCTGCAGGCGACGGTGGAATATGCCCTCAAGCACAGCGAAGTCAGCGAGGACTTCGCCGCCTACCTGAGAAAACGCGTCTGCTGAATTTGGCGTTTGGGCTGGCCGTGCAGCCAGACGGCGGCTTCCAGCGCCTCGCGCGCCGCGAGTCCCTGCGCCAGCAGCGCCGCAGCCATGCCGGCGAGGCGATCGCCCGAACCGGCCTGGGCGAGCCAGGGCCCGCCGCTGGTGTTGATCGCGTAGTGTCCGTCGGGGCGTGCGACGATCGTTCCGCCTCCCTTCAACGCCACCCGTGCGCGAAACCGTGCGGCTAGCCGCAAGGCTGCGTCGATCCGGTTTTCCTGAATGTCCGTGCCGGACACGCCGAGCAGGCGTGCGGCTTCCCCAGGATGCGGGGTGAGCAGGGTGGGTGCCGCGCGGCCGGCCGCGCGCTGCGCCAAATCGGGATCGGCCGCGAGCAGGTTGAGCGCGTCGGCATCCAGCAGCAGTGTCCCGGGGCAGCCCAGCGCATCGTCCAGCAGCGCGTGCGCACGCGTCGTCTGTCCCAGTCCGGGACCGATCACCAGCACGTCGGGGAAGGCTGCGACGAGCTGCTCCGGCGCCGCCATCATCAGGCATGGCTCACCGTAATCGACGATCAGGCGTTCGTCGAGTGCCGCCACGGTCACGCTGCCGGCGCCCTGGGCGAGCGCCGCGCGGCCGGTGACGAGACAGGCGCCGACCATGCCCGGTGCGCCGCCGATCACTCCCACATGGCCGAACAGGCCCTTGTGGCTGTTCCTGGAGCGGGGCCGCAGGCAGTGGCGGTTTTCCAGTTGCGTCAGCGCGATACCCGGGACGGACGGCAGCATGGCCTCGGCCCCGAGCATGTCCAGGTGCAGGGTGCCCGCATGATCAGGCCCGTCGGCCGTGAGGAGCCCCGGTTTCAGTCCAAGGAACGTCAAGGTATGGTCGGCCCGTACCGCGCAGCCGCGTATCGTTCCCGTATCGGCGTCGAGTCCGCTCGGCACGTCGAGCGCCAGGATCGGACAGTCCATGGCGTTGATGGCGGCGACCCAGCGCGCCATGTCGCCGTCGACGGCGCGTTGCAGGCCGACACCGAACAGGCCGTCGACGACGAGGCCGAAGCGCCGCCCGGGCGGGATGTCCGTGCAGATCACGCCGCCGTCCGCCTGCCACGTGCTCCAGGCCTGCGCCGCCTCCGCCGGAAGGTAGACCGGATCGGCCCGGCTCGCCACGGTTACCGTGAAGCCCTGCAGCCGCAACTGCAGGGCCGCCGCCAGCGCGTCGCCGCCGTTGTTTCCCGGCCCGGCCAGGATCAGCACCGGTTCGCCGGCATCGCGCAGCAGGGTGGCGGCGAGCGCGGCGGTTGCCGCGCCGGCACGCGCCATCAGCGGCGCAGCGGGGTGGGCGGCCGCCCAGGCGTGATCGATGGCGCGGATGTGGGCGGCGCCGAACAGCGGAGGCGAGGTCAGCGAGAGGGGATCGATCAGCATTCAGGAATCTTAGCAGGCCCGCCAGGATGGTCTAGACTGCAATGGTTGCGTCGTGCTGGAGGCGTGCACATGGACACTCCACCCAGAACCCCGGCTGGCGCCCCGGTGGCGACCTGCGCCGACGACGGCGTGTGTACCGTGCTCGCCTGCGCCATCTGCCTCGAGGAAGTGCCGTACGATTCGAGCGGCCTCGCGGACGTGCAGGATTACGTGCAGCACTTCTGCGGACTCGATTGTCTCGCGCAATGGCGGCGGGCTGCGCAAAGCGGCGGGCAGAAGGACGATCGGCTAAAATAGCGCCTTTGCCTGTCCGCAAAGACGCCCATGTCCGTCATCGTTTCGCTCCCCGGCGCCGTTGCGCTGTCGCCGTTCCGCCTCGACAAGGTTCGCCGGGAGGCCGAGGTGCGGGGGCTCGTGCTGGGCACGCTGGCGGCGCGGTACTGGCACTTCATGGAGGTGGAGGGCGCGCTCGATGCGGCGCAGCGGCGGCAACTGGAGCGGGCCCTCGATTACGGCGAGGCGGTGGAGACGCCCACGGCCGACGATCCGCTGCTGCTCGTCACGCCGCGTCCCGGCACGATTTCGCCGTGGTCGTCGAAGGCGACCGACATCCTGCGCAACTGCGGCCTTGCCGCGGTGCGGCGGATCGAGCGTGGCGTTGCCTGGCTCGTGCTCGATGCCGCGGGGCGCCCCCTCGACGGTGCCGCGCGGGCGCAACTGCTGCCGCTGCTGCATGACCGCATGACCGAGGCGGTGATGACGCTGGCCGACGTCGACCAGCTGTTCCGCCACGTGCCGCCGCGGGAGCTCGCGCGTGTCGACGTGCTCGCCGGCGGGCGCGCGGCGCTGGAGGACGCCAACCGCGACCTCGGCCTCGCGCTGTCCGGCGACGAGGTCGATTACCTGGCCGACAGCTTCACCCGCCTCGGGCGCAATCCCACCGATGTCGAGCTGATGATGTTCGCACAGGCCAATTCCGAGCATTGCCGCCACAAGATCTTCAATGCCGACTGGGTGATCGACGGTGCGAAGCAGGACGGTTCGCTGTTCGACATGATCCGCGACACCCACCGCGCGCATCCGCACGGCACGGTGGTTGCCTACGCCGACAATGCCTCCGTGATCGAGGGCGCGCGAATCCAGCGCTTCTATCCGCGCACTGACGGCGGCTACGCCTACAGCGACGAACTGACCCACGTGCTGATGAAGGTGGAGACGCACAACCACCCCACGGCGATCTCGCCTTTTCCGGGCGCGGCGACCGGCAGCGGCGGCGAAATCCGCGACGAGGGGGCGACCGGCACCGGCTCCCGGCCCAAGGCGGGCCTGTGCGGCTTTTCCGTGTCCAACCTCAACATTCCCGGCTTCGTGCAGCCGTGGGAGCGCGTGGCCTACGGCAAGCCCGAGCGCATCGTCAGCCCGCTCGCCATCATGCTGGAAGGGCCGATCGGCGCGGCGGCGTTCAACAACGAATTCGGCCGCCCCAACATCGCGGGCTATTTCCGCAGCTTCGAGGAAACCGTTGCGGGACAGCGTCGCGGCTACCACAAGCCGATCATGCTGGCGGGCGGCGTCGGCAGCATCCGCGCCGACCACGTGGAAAAGAAGCCGCTGCCCGCGGGCACGCTGCTGATCCAGCTCGGAGGTCCGGGCATGCTGATTGGCCTGGGCGGCGGTGCGGCCTCGTCGATGGATGCCGGGGCGAACACCGCCGATCTCGACTTCGACTCGGTCCAGCGCGGCAATCCGGAAATGGAGCGGCGCGCGCAGGAAGTCATCGATCGCTGCTGGCAGCTCGGCGACGGCAATCCCATTCTGTCGATCCATGACGTGGGTGCGGGTGGCCTGTCCAACGCGTTGCCGGAGCTGGTGCATGGCGGGGGACGCGGCGGGCGCTTCGAATTGCGCACCGTGCCGTCGGAAGAGTCCGGCATGTCGCCGCGCGAGATCTGGTGCAACGAGGCGCAGGAGCGCTACGTGCTGGCGATCCCGCCGGCCCGCCTCGACGAGTTCCGCGCCATCTGCGAGCGCGAGCGCTGCCCCTTCGCGGTACTCGGCGAGGCGACCGCGGAACCCCACCTGCGGGTGACCGACAGCCATTTCGGCAACGTGCCGGTCGACGTGGGTCTGGACGTCATCCTCGGCAAGCCGCCGCGGATGACGCGCGACGTGGTCCGCGGACACGTTCTGCCCGCGCCGCTCGCGCTCGACGGCATCGATCTGAAGGATGCCGCCCGTCGCGTGCTCGCGATGCCGGGCGTGGCCTCCAAGATGTTCCTGGTCGCCATCGGCGATCGCAGCGTGGGCGGGCTCACCGCGCGCGACCAGTGCGTGGGGCCCTGGCAGGTGCCGGTGGCGGATTGCGCGATTACGCTGGCCGGTTACCGGACCCATGAGGGCGAAGCCTTTTCCATCGGCGAGAAAGCGCCGCTTGCGCTGATCGATGCCCCGGCCTCGGGGCGCATGGCGATCGTCGAGGCGCTCACCAATCTCGCCGCGGCGCGGGTCGAAGGGCTGGGCAAGGTCAAGCTGTCGGCCAACTGGATGGCGCCGGCGGGGCATCCGGGCGAGGACGCGGCGCTGTTCGACACCGTCGCCGCGGTGTCCCGATATTGCCAGGCGCTCGGCATCTCCATCCCGGTCGGCAAGGACTCGATGAGCATGAAGTCCGTGTGGCAGGACGGCGCGGAGGAGAAAGCAGTGGTATCGCCGATCTCGGTGGTGATTTCGGCGTTTGCCGTGACGCCGGACGCGACATGCCAGCTTACGCCGCAACTGCGTACCGACGCCGGGGACACGGATCTGGTGCTCGTCGACCTGGGGCGCGGCCGCAATCGCCTCGGTGCGTCGAGCTTCGCCCAGGCCTTCGGCCAGGTTGGCGACCGCGGTCCCGACGCACCCGCCGCGGAGACGCTGGCCGCCTTCTTCGACACGGTCCAGGCGCTCAATGCCGCCGGCCGTTTGCTGGCGTATCACGACCGTTCCGACGGCGGACTCTTCGTCACGCTGTGCGAGATGGCGTTCGCCGGCCACTGTGGCGTCGAGATCGACGTCGACGAGCTGTGCTCGGAAAAGATCCATCGCGATCCCGAGGACGACGATGAAGCCGAGCCGCAGGCGCCGGCTCCGCATGGCTATGCCGAACGCATCTTCAACGTCCTGTTCAGCGAGGAGGCGGGCGCCGTGCTGCAGGTGCGCCGCAGCGACACCGCGGCGGTGATGCAGGCCTTCTTCGATGCCGGCCTGCGCGCCGAGTTCTACGTCATCGGCGCGCCGCGTGCCGACGACCGGATCTGCGTGCTGCGCAGGGAACGCGTGATTCTCGACGAGGCGCGCACCGATCTGCAAAGCGCATGGGCGCGCACCAGCTACGAGATGGCGAAATTGCGCGACCATCCGGCATGCGCGGAGGAGGAGTTCGCCACCCACGCCGACGCGGGCGATCCCGGCCTGTGCTATCGGCTCGCCTTCGACCCGGAGGAAGACGTCGCCGCGCCCGCCGTCGCCACGGGCAAGCGTCCGCGCGTCGCGATCCTGCGCGAGCAAGGCGTCAATGGCCATGTCGAGATGGCCGCGGCATTCGACGCCGCGGGCTTTGCCGCGGTCGACGTGCACATGAGCGACATCCTGTCCGGCCGCGCGAGCCTCGCCGATTTCACCGGGTTCGCCGCATGCGGCGGCTTCAGCTACGGCGACGTGCTTGGCGCCGGTGGCGGCTGGGCGCGATCCATCCAGTTCAACACGCGTGCGCGCGACGCGTTCGCGGCCTTCTTCGGCCGCACCGACACCTTCGCGCTGGGCGTGTGCAACGGCTGCCAGATGATGAGCCAGTTGCACGACCTCATTCCCGGAGCGGAAGCGTGGCCCCGCTTCGAACGCAACCTGTCCGAGCAGTTCGAGGCGCGTTTCGCGCTGGTCGAGGTTCTCGATTCGCCGTCGCTGTTCTTCGCCGGCATGGCCGGCTCGGTCATGCCGATCGTGGTATCCCACGGCGAGGGGCGCGTGGCATTCCGCGATTCCGCGCATGCCGGCCAGGCGCGCGCCACGCTGCGCTACGTCGACCATCGCGGCGCGGTCGCGACGACCTATCCGTTCAATCCCAACGGCTCGCCGGACGGGCTCACCGGCTTCACCACGGCGGACGGCCGCTTCAGCATCCTCATGCCGCACCCGGAGCGCGTGATCCGCGCCGCGCAGCTGTCGTGGAAACCCGACGGCATGACGGGCGCGGGACCGTGGCTGCGCATGTTCCGCAATGTCCGGCGCGCGGTTGGGTGATGCGATCGGATATGCGAAAATAGCGGGATTTGCCTCGATCATCCGATCATCGCTACATGCCCTCGACCGCTTCCGAAAGCCTTTTGACCGATGACGACCTGCGCGCGCAGGTCAAGCTGCTGGGCACCCTGCTCGGCCAGGTGCTGCTGCAGTTCGCCGGCGAGGAGGTGTTCGACACCGTGGAGACGCTGCGGCGCGGCTTCGCCGAACTGCGCCAGCAGGAGGACCAGCAGCGCCGCACCGAACTGATGGCGATGATCGACGCCATGCAGACCGACAAGATCGAACTGGTGGTGCGCGCTTTTTCCGGCTATTTCATGCTGGTCAACGTCGCCGAGGAAAGTTTCGCCTACCGCAACCGCCGCCACCTGCTGGCACGCGGGCTCGCCCTGTGGGAGGGTTCGTTCGATCGTACGCTGGCACAGTTTCGCGAGCAGGGCATGTCGGTTCCCACGCTGCAGAGCATGGTCGACCGCCTGCACTTCGCCCCGGTGTTCACCGCACACCCGACCGAAGCGCGCCGGCGCGCGGTGATGGAAGGCATGCGCCGCATCTTTCTCATCTGCGACCGGCTCTACGACGTCCACCTGGGGATCAGTGACCGCCGGGAACTGGAGATTGAACTGGCGGCCGAGATCCAGGTGATGTGGCGCACGGACGAACTGCGCAGCGCCAGGCTGGAAGTGCGCGACGAGGTGCGCAATGGCCTGTACTACGTGCGCGAAAGCCTGTTCGAGGCAGTGCCCAAGGCCTATCACTTCCTCGAACAGGCGCTGTGCAAGCACTATGGCACCAATGCCTGCGGCGAGCCCGTGGTCCACGTGCCGAGCTTCATTCGCTTCGGTTCCTGGATCGGCGGCGACCGCGACGGCAATCCCTTCGTCACCGCGGATGTCACCGAATGGACCGTGCACCGCCAGATGGAGGAGGCCCTCACCGAATACCGCGCACGCGTGGTCGAACTGCGCCGCACGCTCACCCACAGCAGCGGCTGGTGCACGCCGGCGCCGGCCCTGCTCGCGCGGCTGCGCGAGTACGAGGACGATTTCGGTGCGCGGGTGTTCCGCGGCACCGCGGTGCAGCTCTACAGCCGCGAGCCTTACCGGCGCATGGCCGCGCTCATGCTGGCGCGGCTCGATGCGAACCTGTCCTACATTCGCCAGGCGCTGGCCGGGGTGCCGAGCTTCACCTCGCACATCGCCTACGAGAACGCCCGCGCCTTCCTCGCCGACCTGTACCTGCTGCGCGATTCGCTCATCAGCCACGGCGACCGCATCGTGGCGCGCCAGGACCTGCAGGAGCTGATTCGCCTGGTGGAAAGCTTCGGCTTCCATCTGCTGCAGCTCGACGTCCGCCAGGAATCCACCGTGCATACGCGCAGCGTCATCGCGGTGCTGCGCCAGATCGATCCCGGTTTCGCCTATGCGGACGCCGACGAGGCCGCCCGCATGCAGCGCCTGGCGGCGTGGATCGGCCACATCGATCCCATCGAATTCGACGACGCGCAGCTCGACGCCGAGGCGCGCGAAACACTCGCGGTGTTCCGCCGCATGGCCAAGCTGCAGGCGGAGATCGGCGACGAGGTGTTCGGGGCCTACGTGATTTCCATGACCCACAGCGCCTCGCACGTGATGGAGGTCATGCTGCTGGCGCGCCTGGTCGGCCTTGCGGGCCATACGGGCGATGACTGGCATTGCCGCCTGCTCGTCGCACCGCTGTTCGAGACGGTCGACGACCTGCAGCGCAGCCAGACCATTCTCGAGCAATTGCTGTCCAATCCGGTGTACCGTGGGCTGTTGTCGGCGAACGGCAACCGCCAGGAGGTCATGCTGGGCTATTCCGATTCGTGCAAGGACGGCGGGATTCTGGCGTCGAACTGGAATCTCTACCAGGCGCAGCTCTCCATCATCGCGCTGACGCAGCGCCACGGTGTCGAATGCCGGCTGTTCCACGGTCGTGGCGGCACCGTCGGACGCGGCGGCGGTCCGACTCACGACGCCATCCTGTCGCAGCCGCCGGGTACGGTGAACGGCGAGATCAAGTTCACCGAACAGGGGGAGATGCTCTATTACAAGTACAGCAACCACGAGACCGCCAGCTACGAAATCGGCATGGGCGTGACCGGGCTGATGAAAGCCAGCGCCACCGCGCTGGCCCACAGCGAGGTCCGCTATGCGGAGGCCTTTCTCGCCCACATGCGCGACATCGCCACCGCCGGTGAAGACGCCTATCGCGCGCTGATCGGCATGGAAGGCTTCATCGACTACTTCTACGAGAGCACGCCGGTCACCGAGATCGGCCTGCTCAACATCGGCAGCCGCCCGTCGCACCGCAAGAAGGCCGACCGCTCGCTCGACTCGATCCGCGCAATTCCCTGGGTGTTCGGCTGGGCGCAGTCGCGCCACACGCTGCCCGCGTGGTACGGCATCGGCAAGGCGCTGCGGAATTTCGTCGACCGCGTGCCGGACGGACTCGCCGCGCTGCAGACGATGCATCGCGAGTGGCCGTTCTTCCGTGGCCTGCTGTCCAACGTGCAGATGGCGCTGTCGAAGGCCGACCTGGAAATCGCCGAGGAATATGCGCGACTGTGCGAGCATCCCAATGCCATGACGGTGTACCGCGCCATCGCCGAGGAATACGCGCTCACCGTCGAATGGGTGCGGCAGGTGGCGCAGATCGATGCGCTGCTGGAGGACAACCAGCTCCTCGCCCTGTCGCTCTCGCGCCGGCGGCCCTATATCGACCCGATCAACCACATCCAGGTCCGCATGCTGCAGCGCTACCGCAGTCCGGACGCGACGGAAGCCGAGCAGATGTCCTGGCTGACGCCGCTGAAGCGCTCGATCAACGCGATTGCCGCCGGCATGCGCAATACCGGCTGACGTTCATGGCGATTTCCTGTCCCGGAACAATGAAACGGCGGCGCGTCCCGAGCGTTTTCCCGTCCGCATGCGGAAGAGGAGGGCGAAACCTTGCTCCACGATTTTCACGTCGACTCCATGCGGGACGGTGAACCTTCCCGCAGGCCGACCGATACGCGGCGGCGCTGGCTCGTCGCCTCGCTCGGTTTCAACGCGCTGCTGCTGCTCGCGGCGGGCGGGCTCGGACTGTATGCCTTCCTGCTCAACGTCGACCTCGGCGACGTCAAGCGCCGCCTGTCCCAGGAAGTCGAGACGCGCCAGCAGACCGAGCGCTACCTGATCGAGGCGCGCAACCTGTTGACCGAGAACCAGCGGGAAATCGAACAGCTCAAGGCCCAGATCGCCTACAAGGAATCCGATATCCAGGCCGCCGCGTCGGCCAAGCCGCCGCTGCCGGTTTCGATCGGCTTTCGGTCGTCGATGCTGGGACGCGGCCTGGTGGCGGTGATCGACAACAACAGCGACCGCTACCTCACCCTCGTGCTGTCGGTCCGCAATCCTACGCGCGCGCTGGCCAAGCGCTTCAATCTCGAACTGTCGCCGCGCTCCAGCACCGATTTCGGCCATTTCGAGGGCTGGCAGTTCGCCTCGGGCGACGAGATTGCATTGTTCAACGACGAGTTCGTCGCGCTCCGCCTCGCCGTACCCTGAGGCGGACTGGATTTGCCGCCGGCGCTGTGTTAAGAAGTCCACCTGCTCCGCGAACCCTGAAGACATCACGATGACATCGACGACTCTGGAACTGCTGCAGAAATACAGTGTGGCGGGCCCGCGTTACACGTCCTACCCCACCGCGCCCTATTTCCACACCGGCTACCGCGAGGCCGACTGGCTCGACGCGCTCGCCGCGATGCAGCCCGGGCGCGACATCTCGCTGTACGCGCACATCCCGTTCTGCGACTCGCTCTGCTACTACTGCGGCTGCAACATGGTGGCCACGCGCGACTATAGCAAGACCGTGCCCTATCTCGCCGCGCTGGAGCGCGAAATGGCCGCGACCGCGGCGCGCGTCGATCCCCGGCGCATCGTGCGCCAGCTGCACCTGGGCGGGGGCACCCCGACCTACCTGCATCCGGAAGACATCCGTGCGCTGATGGGGCGCATGCGCGGCCATTTCAACATTGCGCCGGATGCCGAGATCAGCTGCGAAGTCGACCCGCGCGAACTGACGCGCGAGCACCTCGTCGCATTGCGTGAAAACGGCTTCAATCGCGTGTCGTTCGGTGTACAGGACATGGATCCGCAGGTGCAGGAAGCGGTCAACCGCATCCAGTCTGAATTCCTCATTCGCCAGGTTGTCGACTGGGCACGCGAGCTCGGCTTTTCCAGCGTCAATCTCGATCTCATCGTCGGCCTGCCGAAGCAGACCGTCGAGAGTTTCCGCCGGACGCTGCAACGCGTCATCGCATGGGCGCCCGACCGCCTCGCGGTATTCGCCTATGCCCACGTGCCGTGGATCAAGAAGCATCAACGCCTGATCCAGGAGGCCGACCTGCCGGACTTCGCCACGCGCCTTGCGCTGCAGCAGGCGGTCAATGAGATGCTGGGGGCCGCCGGCTACGTCGACATCGGCCTCGATCACTACGCCCGTCCCGAGGACGAACTGGTGCGGGCGCAGCGGAACAAGACCCTGTGGCGCAACTTCCAGGGCTACACCACGCACAGGCATTGCGACATCCTTGCCTTCGGCGCATCCAGCATCAGCCAGACCGTCGACGTCTACATGCAGAACGAAAAGGGCCTGAAATCCTACGAGGCGCGTGTCACGGCCACCGGCCTTGCGGTCGAGCGCGGCATCAAGCTCAGTCTCGACGACCGCATCCGCCGCGAGGCGATCACTCGCGTGATGTGCGATCTGGAACTCGATCTCGCACGCTTCGGACAGGAATGGGACATCGATGCCCCGACGTATTTCGCCGACGCGCTCGCCGAGCTTCGTCCGCTGGCCGACGATGGCCTGGTTGCGATCGATGGCGCGCGTATCGAAGTCACGCCCAGCGGACGCATGTTCCTGCGCAACATCGGCATGTGCTTCGACCGCTATCTCAAGGAAGCCGCGGCGGACAAGCCACGTTATTCACGTACCGCCTGAGATCGTGGCTTCCCCGGCCGCGCCGCCGCCCATGCACCGTACCCGCCTGTACGATGCCGCGCAACTCGAACACATCGTCGCCGGCATGGTGCGGCAGGCGGCCGGCCTGCTCGCCGGGCGCACGCGGGTGGCCATCGTCGGCATTCTGCGGCGCGGCGCGCCGCTGGCCGATCGCGTGCACGCCGGGCTGATCCGCGACCACGGCCTGGTCGACTGCGTGCGGCTCGACCTGCGGATCAAGCGCTACGCCGACGACCTCAGGCTGCTCCACCCGGACACGCAGCTGACCGAAAACCCCGAACACGCCGCCATCGACCTCGAAGGCCACACCGTGCTCGTCGTCGACGACGTCGTGTATCGGGGCCATTCGCTCCTGCGCGCGGTCCAGTACCTGGCCGGCAAGCGACCCGCCGAAATCCGCACCGTGCTCCTGGTGGACCGCGGCGTCGCCTGCCTGCCGCTGCGCACCGACATTGCCGGCGTCCGCCTCGAGGTCGCCCCGCGCGACATCATCGAGTGCCGGGTGCCGCCCTACGAGCCGCATTTCCAGATCGACCTGCTGCAGCCCGCCTGACGCTCGCAGTCCACGCCTTGTGCCGTTGCGCGAACGGCAGATGCATTTTTCGCCCGATTGACTAGTATGGTGGAAGGGCGTGTCTTGAAGTTGCCGCACTGGCGGGAGGGCCATTCGGCATTTTTTCGATCAACTCGTTCGTGGATCGCGTCATGGCTGACAGCGGCTGGCAGTGCTTCTTCGTGCGCTCGGCGGCATCCCGCCGCGTGCCGGGCAGGTGGTCCGTGCCGGACGCGCGCGCATGCCGTATCCGACCGCGTCGGTCGCCTCCGCCGCGAACCGCATCCGTCCCCGCTGTCCCGATCCGTTGCCGTCATGCGGGTTCTTTCGTGACCGTCAAGGAGTTTCAGCGATGTTGAGCATCAATCCATTCGTCGACCTTTCGAGCCTCATTCCTCCGGCGGCCATGCAGGCCTACGTCCTCGTGATGGCCGTGCTCGTCTTCCTGGGCACGGTTCTGGACATGTTGCACAAGGGCAGCGCGCGATATTTTTTCGAGAACGCCGAGAAGGCGCGGCAGCAGGCCAAACGCCGCTTGGACGGTGGAGAAAAATTCGGCATCGCCATGCGAACCGTTGCCCGGGAGGTGCTGACCTCGGGTGAATTCCAGAGTGTCCGCCGCCGCGTCTCGCATCTGCTCACGATGTATGGCTTCCTGGTTTTCGTCGCCAGTACCGCCGTGCTGATTTTCGCGTACCCGACCGAGGCGGAGGCGGGCATCTGGCCGCTGCTGTGGCATGCGGGCGCACTGGCGCTGTGCTTCGGTGCCTGCTGGTTCTGGTTCTTCATCCGCGTCGACGTTTCCGCGGAGGGTGTGAAGTGGTACAACTTCAACGGCCGGGGCGACGTCTTCATCGTCGGCCTGATCGGTACCGCGATCTTCGCCCTGCTGTGGTCGTTCACCCAGGGGGCTGGCGGCCTGAACACGTTGTTCCTGGTGCTCTTCATCGGCGCGAGCACGGTGCTGTTCGGCTCCGTCTACTGGTCCAAGTTCGCCCACATGTTCTTCAAGCCGGCGGCGGCCTTCCAGAAACGATGCACCCGGGCCGACGGTTCGCGCGAGAACCTGCCCGACGACTACGACCTGACCGACCCCGCAGTGCAGGCGCGCTATCCGGACATTCCCACGTACATGGGGACCCATCCGCCGAACATGGGGCGCGGATTCGGCGCCGAACGCCCCAGCCACTACTGATCGCCGCCGGAAAACCGCCCAGCGAGGAGAAAGCACATGCCAACTTTCGTCTACATGACCCGCTGCGACGGCTGCGGGCACTGCGTCGACATCTGTCCTTCGGACATCATGCACATCGACAAGGTCACCCGTCGCGCCTACAACATCGAGCCCAACATGTGCTGGGAGTGCTATTCGTGCGTCAAGGCCTGCCCGCAGCAGGCGATCGACGTGCGCGGCTACGCCGACTTCGCACCCCTGGGCCATTCGGTGCGCGTCAAGCGCGATCCGGAAAAAGGCGTCATCGCCTGGCGCATCAAGTTCCGCAACGGCCGGAAGGACATGGACCTGCTCGCCCCGATCACGACCAAGCCCTGGGGTACGGCCATTCCCCAACTGCGTTCCGCACCCGCCCCATCAAGAGAAATGCGTGACGGCCAGTTGCTGTTCAACGAGCCGAAATACATCCGCATGGACGAGGGGGGACTGCATACCCTCGAATCCAACGGCCTGAAAATGAAGGTGGGGGTCTACTACTGATGGCTTACGACACGATCATCGAAGACGACATCGACGTTCTGGTCTGCGGCGCCGGCCTCGGCGGCACGGGGGCGGCCTGGGAAGCCCGCTACTGGGGCCAGGACAAGAAGATCGTCATCGCCGAGAAGGCGAACATCGACCGTTCCGGCGCGGTCGCGCAGGGCCTGTACGCGATCAACTGCTACATGGGCACGCGCTTCGGCGAAAACAATCCGGAAGACCACGTCCGCTACGCGCGCATCGACCTCATGGGCATGGTGCGCGAGGACCTGCTGTTCGACATGGCGCGCCACGTCGACTCGGCGGTGCACCAGTTCGAGGAATGGGGCCTGCCGCTGATGCGCAATCCCAAAACCGGCGCCTACCAGCGCGAGGGCCGCTGGCAGATCATGATCCACGGCGAGTCCTACAAGCCCATCGTCGCCGAAGCCGCGAAGAAATCCGCCGACAAGGTGTTCAACCGCATCTGCGTGACGCACCTGTTGATGGACGAGGCGAAGGCAAACCGCGTCGCCGGTGCCGTCGGCTTCAACGTCCGTACCGGCAACTACCACGTCTTCAAGTCGAAGACCGTGATCGTCGCCGCCGGTGGCGCATCGAACATCTACAAGCCACGGTCCGTGGGCGAAGGCGCGGGGCGGGTCTGGTACGCGCCGTGGTCGTCGGGCTCGGCCTACGGCCTGCTGATCCAGGCCGGCGCCAAGATGACACAGATGGAGAACCGCATCGTGCTGGCCCGCTTCAAGGACGGCTACGGCCCGGTCGGGGCCTACTTCCTGCACCTCAAGACCTATACCCAGAACGGCCTGGGCGAGGAATACGAATCGAAGTGGTGGCCGCAGCTGCAGGAAATGGTCGGCAAGGAATACCTCGACATCGAGGCCTCGCACCGCACCCATCGACCCATCCCCACCTGCCTGCGCAACCATGCCTTCATCAGCGAGGTCAACGCCGGGCGCGGACCGATCCACATGGTGACGATGGAAGCCTTCCAGGATCCGCATCTGGAGGAGATCGGCTGGCACAACTTCCTCGGCATGACCGTCGGCCAGGCGGTGCTGTGGGCGGCGACCGACGTCGATCCGAAATACGAGAACCCGGAACTCACCACCTCCGAACCCTACGTCATGGGCTCGCACGCGACCGGCTGCGGCGCCTGGTGCTCGGGCCCCGAGGACGTCTCGCCGCCCGAATATTTCTGGGGCTACAACCGCATGACCACCGTCGAGGGGCTGTTCGGCGCCGGCGACGCGGTGGGCGGCACGCCGCATGCGTTCTCGTCCGGCTCGTTCACCGAGGGCCGCCTGGCCGCCAAGGCCGCATGCAAGTACATCGACGATGGCAAGGCCGAGGGCATCGCGGTTTCGCAGGCGCAGATCGAACGCCGCAGGCAGGAGATCTACAAGCCTCTGGAGCACTACCGGATCTACCGCAACGAAATCACCGCCGGCTCGGTCAATCCGAACTACATCAACCCGCGCCAGGGCCTGGATCGGCTGCAGAAACTGATGGACGAATATTGCGGCGGGGTGACGGTCAACTACATGACCAACGAGAAACTGCTGCACATCGGCCTGAAGAAACTGAAGATATTCGAAGAGGACCTGGAAAAACTGGGTGCCGAGGACATCCATGAGCTGCTGCGGGCCTGGGAGCTGAAGCATCGCCATCTCACTTCCGAAGCGGTGATGCACCACACCCTGTTCCGCAGGGAAACGCGCTGGCCCGGCTATTATTATCGGGGGGACGCCATGAAGCTCGACGACGAGAACTGGCACGTGCTGACGGTGTCGCACCGCGATCCGAAGAGCGGGGAATACACCATGGAAAAGGCACCCTGCTACCACCTGGTGGGCGAGGACGAATAAGCGCCGACGATTCGCGCCTCCCGCGTCGCGATCGCCTGGCCAGGGCGGTCACGAGGGCGTACCCGGGGCGGCTTCATCCACGATCCTGGAACTGACGCCATGACAATGCCAATGGAAACCAGCGCTGTGCACGAACCCGCCGGCAATATCATTCATCACACCGATGACGAACTGGCGGCGATCGCCCATCCCATGTGGGAAGAACTGATCCGCTATTCCAGCAAGGGGCAGTACGGAAAATTCATCCGCAGGTTTTCCTACAACCTGCTGTTCGGCCTGAACGAGATGGAAATGGGCAGGCAGTTCGCCAACAGCGAGCTCGCCCGCAGCCTCGACAAGCACTATGATTTCCTCGGTTTCATCCGGCGCGGCCAGCACGTGACCTGCCTGTACCGGGTGCGCAGCACCAAGCGGGAAGGCGAGTGGCTGGGCCGGATGGTGCTGGGCTACGAAGAGGGCGAGGTTCGCATTTTCGCGGCGTCGGTGTTCTGAGCCGTCCTGCCCTTGCCCCCCGGACCTGCACGATCATGACGGCCCCCACCCAGCACATCATCGGCGACGGCAAGTACGTTGAACTGAAGTACGAGGTCATCGACGCCAAGGCCGGCGGCATGCTGACCGAGGTCCAGTTCCCCCTCGGCTACGTCCATGGCGTCAACGCGATCCTTGCGCCGGCGGTCATGCGCGAACTCGAAGGGCGCACCGCGGGAGAGGTCATTGAAGTCGCGATCGACTGCGATTCGATCTATGGTCCACGCGACGAATCGCTGGTCATCGTCGAGAACGTCAACAACGTGCCGGAGGAATACCGGCAGCTTGGCATGGCGATCCTGATGGAAAGCGACAGTGGCCGAACCCGGACTTTTCTGGTGACGCGCATCAGCGGCGACGCCCTCGTCCTCGACGGCAACAACCCCCTTTGCGGTCGGCAGGTCGTGTTCCGGCTGCACATCCTGACGGTGCGCGATGCCACCGAGGCCGAGCGCGAGTTCGGCGGCGGAATGGACGCCGCGCCGGACGTCGCGGGCAGCGTCAAGATTCCGCTTGAATACTGATCGCTGGCGAAGAATGCCCGGCGCGCCTTCAGGGACGCTTGGGCGTGACGTACTTCACTTCCTTCTGGAACGGCTCCCAGATGGTTTCATAGCCCACGAAACCTTTCTCGTTCGGTGCCTTCTGGCGCGTGACCAGAAAGCGCGATGTCCCCTCGGGAACCTTGGGTCTGGGTTTTGCGGCATCACTCATTGTCGGCCTCTTCAGCATGCTGTTGGCGCGGAGCCCGGCACACCGTCGCGCCGCGTGCGCCGCCCTACGCCATCCGTTCGGATGGGTGCCTCTCAGTATAGACGTTCATGCCGTATTGTCCCGCGGCGGGATGCAGGCGTGGTCCGCTAACGGGTTGCCTGTCGCGCCCCTGGCGGTTCAAGCCGCTCGAAACGGTAATACGCCGGAGCGGCGTGCCGCAGGTGGATTTCGTGCGTGCCTGGCGGGACCGGGACGCGGCCGACGCGCCGGTACGGACCCATCATCGACGGCGCCGCGCGCACGTCGTAGAGACCCGGCGTGAGCAGGCGCGCCGAAACCATGAGTCCACCGCCTTCGCCGTCGTGGCCGACACCGGCGAATGGGCGTGCCAGCGGCTCGCCGATGAAAAGTCCCTGGCCGGGCATCCGCACGCTTTTCCAGTAGGCCTCGATGAGGGTTTCGCCCCGCAGATAGTGTTCCATGACGATGCCGGGCTGAGGAAACTTGGACGGAAAGTTGCACGGCTCGGTTACCGTGCCATAGCTGCCGGTGGCGCCGGCGTCGATCCAGGCGAGGCTGCTCATCTGGCCGTTGCCGGAAAGGTCGCCGCCGAAGGAAGTGAGATGATCGGCGATGGCTCCGGGCAGGTAGGTGTTGCGCTCGATCGCCGGAACGTGCGCAAGTCCGGTGAAATAGAACATGACGTCCGCTTTTCCCTCGATGCGGTCGGCGTCGATGATTTCGGTGGCGAAGCTCTTGCCGAGCCGCGCCCGTATCGCATGGAAGGTGGCGGCACGGACGTTGCGTGCCTTGTCGGGGGTGCTGACGAGGTAGGCGGTACCGTCCGGGTTGCTGCCGTCGCTGGCCACGCCGCGGACGATCAGGTGCCTGGCGGCATCCAGGTTCGTTGCGGCCAGGCTCATGGTCGGGCGCATGCGATAGGTGTCGAATGGCCGCGACGTATCGCTGTCGAAATAGGGACTCTCACGCGTCGGTTTGCAGTCCTTGGCGCAGAACGCGGGATCGAAGCCGAAGGCAAATGCCGTGGTGATCGACATGCAGTCGACGCGCCATGGCTGCGACCAGGTCAGCACGTAGGCCTGGATGTGCCGGGGCGTGCGGCGATCGAGGCGGCGTTTGAGGTTGACGAATTCCTCGCGGGGCAGTGCGGGGCGCCCCGGCTGGAAGCGAAGGTGGAGGAGGTTGGCGGCGGGAATGCCGCGTTTTTCCATGTAGTATGCGGCGAGCGCGACGCTGTCCGGATCGTCGTCGTTGACGATGACGCCAAGGGCTTCCGCGCGGAGTGCGGGCTGGGGAAAATCCGTCAGTACCGCACGATCCGGAGCGGCGTGCGCGGCATGCAGCAGCACGCTTGCCGCCAGTGCGGCAAGCGTGCGCCGCATCAGGCGAGACGTTCCACGCATTCGCGCACCAGTTCCGGACCGCGGTAGATGAGCCCGGAATAGAGCTGCACCAGCGTTGCGCCGGCATCGATCTTCTCGCGCGCGTCCGCGCCCGACAGGATGCCGCCGACGCCGATGATCGGTACCGCGTTTTGCAGGTGCCGTGCCAGTTCGCGTACCACGCGCGTGGCGGCGGCGCGCACCGGTGCGCCGGACAATCCACCGGTTTCCATGGCGTTCGGCAGGCCGGCGACGGTATCGCGCGCGATGGTGGTATTGGTGGCGATCACCGCGTCGATGCGGTGCATCATCAGCAGCGCGGCGATCGCGGCGATCTGCGCGTCGTCGAGGTCGGGTGCGATCTTCAGTGCAATCGGCACGTATCGGCCGTGTTGCTGCGCCAATTCCGCCTGCCGCAGCTTGGTCGCCGAGAGCAATGCGTCGAGTGCATCGTCGCGCTGCAGTTCGCGCAGGTGCTGCGTGTTGGGCGAGGAAATGTTCATCGCCACATAGCTCGCGTGCGTGTAGACCTTGTCGAGGCAGACGAGATAGTCGTCGATCGCCTGTGCGTTCGGGGTGTCCTTGTTCTTGCCGATGTTGATGCCGAGGATGCCCCGGTAGCGGCTCGCCTCGACGTTGCGCACCAGGTTGTCGACGCCGAGGTTGTTGAACCCCATGCGGTTGATCAGCGCGCGCGCCTGCGGCAGGCGGAACAGCCGCGGTTTGGGATTGCCCTGCTGCGGACGCGGCGTTACCGTGCCGATCTCGATGAAGCCGAAGCCAAGTGCCGCCAGCGCGTCGATGTGCGCGCCGTCCTTGTCGAGCCCGGCGGCGAGCCCCACCGGGTTCGGAAAATCCAGGCCCATGGCGTGTACCGCGCGACTCGTCGCGTGCGGCAGCAGGTTCAGCAGGCCGAGGCGATGCCCGACGTCCAGGCTCGCCAGCGTGAAGCGGTGCGCATCCTCGGGGTCGAGCGAGAAGAGGGCAGGGCGGATCAGCGAATACACCATGGGCGATGCGGAAAACTGGGTCAGACGCGAGTGTAGCAGGCACTCCACTGGTAAACTCGCGTTGCTGTACGTGGTGCGGTTCAAGCCTCACCGCGTATTGTCGAATTCACTGCCCGGCCCGTGCCCATGATCGAACGCAACATCGCCCATCGTCTGTTTCTGCTCGTACTCTCGCTGCTGCCGCTGTCCGCGCTGGCGGACAGCGTGCCGCCGCCGCCTCCGCTTGCCGCCAGGTCCTGGGTGTTGATGGATGCGGCAAGCGGCAGCGTACTGGTCGATTACCAGGGGAGTGAGCATCTGCCGCCCGCCAGCCTCACCAAGCTGATGACCGCACACGTCGCCGCGCTGGAATTACAGCGTGGCCGCCTGCAGGAGGATGAACCCGTTCTCATCAGCGAGAAGGCGTGGCGCATGGGGGGCTCGAAAATGTTCGTCATGGTCGGTGACAAGGTCGCGGTAAGCGATCTGCTGCGCGGCATCATCGTGCAGTCCGGCAACGACGCCAGCATCGCGCTCGCGGAACACGTCGCCGGCTCCGAAGACAGCTTCGCCGCACTGATGAATCAGGAAGCCGGACGGCTGGGACTGACCGACACGCATTTCGTCAATGCCACGGGCTGGCCCGCAGCCGGCCACTATTCGAGCGCGCTGGACATGGCCAGGCTCGCGCGCGCGATCATCCTGGAAGACCCTGTGCACTATGCGCTGTATGCCGAAAAGGAGTTTTCCTGGAACAACATCCGGCAGCCGAACCGCAATCTGCTGCTGTGGCGCGACCCGTCCGTCGATGGCCTGAAGACCGGTCATACCGAAGAGGCCGGCTACTGTCTTGTCGCGTCGGCGAGGCGTGACGGCACGCGTCTCATCGCGTCGGTATTCGGCACCACCAGCGAGGCCGCGCGCGCCACCGAAGCCGCCAAGCTCCTCGGCTACGGCTTCAGTTTCTTCGAGAGCCGCACCTTCTTCGCAAAGAACGAGGCGATCCAGACCGTCCAGGTCTGGAAAGGCGCGGCGCGCAGCGTCAAGGTCGGCGTCGCCGGCGACTTCGCCGCCGTGCTGCCCCGACGTGCGGGCGAAGAATACAGGACGCGCATCGTACCGAACGACGGCGACATCGTCGCGCCGGTGGCGGCGGGTGCCGAGCTCGGCCGCGTCGAACTGGTGGATGGCGCCGGCAAGCGCGTCATGCAGGCGCCGCTGGTCGCGCTGGAGGCGGTCGAGCAGGGCGGCTTCTTCCGGCGCCTGTGGGACGGCGTGCGTCTCTTTTTCCGCGGCCTCTTCGGCTGAGGCGAAGCCGGTTCCGCGGGTTCGTTGGGCGGCGCCGCCAAGTGCGGCATAATGAAAACACGAATCCGGCGCGCATGCCTCGGGTGAGGGAGGCGGCGCCATCGGCGACGTGCCGCGCCTTGCGCCTTCGAGGCTGGTGGGCCACTTGACTGTCTGAATGAGGATCGAACATGCTACCCATGACGAAGAAGGCCATTCTCGCCTTGACCGGCGCCCTCGCGCTGGCGGCGTCGGGCACCGCGCTCGCGGCCTTGAGCACCGGGGCGCTGACCAGGCTGAAGGCGTCCGGGCTCGGCGAGGAAACCATTCGCCTGATGATCGACAACGGCTACGAGGACGTCGACAGGATACTGGAACTGAAGGAAGCGGGATTTTCCGACGAGACGATCGTATCGGTCATACGCAGTGACCTCGGGACGGGCGGCGAGCCGAGGCGGCCGGTCCCGCAAGCGCAGGGGATGGACCCGGTGCCGCCGATGCCGCCGGCGCAGCACGTTCAATACGCGCAGTCGGTCGAGCCGGCGCAAGCCGTCGCCGATGCGCCCGTTCTGCTGCGTGCCGCGGCGAAAGTAAGGATCGAGCAGTACGTGGGGCTCGGAGAGCCCGTCGTCCAGAACAGCCAGGATGTCCCGGAGGCGACCGTATCCCTGCTCGAGGGACGGCGCCTGAAGATAGAATGGGGGCCGGACAAGTCTGCCTCGACGCTGGGCAGGCTCATCTGGCGCAAGCCGTTTCCCAGTCCTTTCTATTGGGACCTCGGCAAGAGCGATCAACTGCACCGGGTGAGCGCGCGGGACAATTCCTTCACCCTGCGAACGGGCCACCTGCATGCAGGCAGCCCGGCAACCAACAAGAGCCAGTTCTGGCTCGTGCATGTGAGCTCCGACAATCCTGATCTGGCGACGCGCATCATGGAGGCGATGCCCAGGTAAGGAGGCTGGCGCCGGCGAGTCGCCCGTACCATGCGGGAACTGCTCCTGCGCAGGATTGCACCGTGATCATGCCTGGCCGGCCCACAGCTCATCCAGGTTCCTGATGCCCCATTTCGCCGCGTCCTCGCGTCCCACGATCCTGTCCGTGGCACTCGGGTGCGAGAGGTCGATCGTCTCCGGCATGACGTAGGTTTGCGTCTTGGTCGAGAAGAACGCCTTGATCCGGGGCGCGAGCAGCGATTTCTCGGACTGTTCGACAACCACCGCCAGGCGCCCCGAGGCGAGCAGCACCAGCGATCCGGTCGGATAGATGCCGATGCTCTTGACGAAGGCCTGGAACACGGCTTCGTCGAAGTGCCCCGTCCTCCATTCCGCCATCCGGCGGATGGATTCCGCCGGATTCCAGCCAGCCTTGTAGGGGCGGTTGGAGGTGATGGCGTCATACACGTCGCATACCGCGCCCATCCGGGCAAACAGGCTGATTCCTTCACCCGCAAGGCGGTCGGGATAACCGCTGCCGTCGATTTTCTCGTGATGGTGCAGACAGACGTCCAGCACGATCTCGCTGGCCCCCTTGCCTTCCGCCAGCAGGCGGTGTCCTTCGACCGGGTGGCTCTGGATGATGCGGAACTCGTTGTCGGTCAGCCGGCCCGGCTTGTTGAGGACGTCCATCGGCATCATGGCCTTGCCGATGTCGTGCAGCAAGCCGGACATGCCGGCCTCGCGGACGGCTGCTTCGTCTAGACCGAGCTGGCGCGCCAGCGTGATCATCAGCGCGCACACTGCGACGGAATGCATGTACGTATAGTCGTCGGCGGTCTTCAACCGAGCCAGGCTGACCAAGGCGTCCGGATTGCGTATGACCGAGCCGGAAATTTCCTCCACCAGGCCATCCGCGGCCTCCGCGCTGACGGCCCTGCCCATGCGCACCTCCTGGAACATGGACACCACCGCCGAGCGCGCCCGGGTGCAGATCATGGCCGCGCGTCTGAGTTCCTCGTCCAGCGCAACCTGCTTCGGTGCCGCGGCATGGGTGGCGTCCGTCGTTTGCGGATGGGCCGCGGTGGCCGCAGGCGCCGGGGCCATCGGTGGTTTTCCGGGGGCGGCGGCAGGCGGGGCGTCGCCCTTGGCCGTATCGATCCAGACTTCGACGATGCCGCTGTCCAGGATGCGCTGGATGTCCGCCGGGTCGCCGATGGTGAATCTGCTGCGCCAGAAAGGATGATTCATCCACGAGCCGCACAATTCGTGCAGGTGCATGCCCGGCTTCAGGTCGGCGGCCTTGATTTTCTTGAGCGTGCTGCGGGTCATCGTAGCGAAACCTGTGTTCGTGCAGAAAACCGGAGTGCCGTGGCGGCCACGCCGCGTTGCAATGCGCTTGTCGCCCGGGCTCAGGAGTCCGCCACGGTGCGCAAATATATCAAGCCGTGGTGTATTTATTCATTCATATCGGCGCTGGCCGATTGAACTGAAGAGGCGGGAGCATGGATTCCGGATACTCGCCGCCTGTCCAGGGAGATCCAGTCCGAAACCGCTGACAGGCACGCCTGAAACGACCGGGGCCGCACATGTGCGGCCCCGGTCGTTTCAGAGGTGGCTGGAGCTCATTTTTTCGCCGTACGCCGCAGACGATTGAGCAGGCGCCGTGCCAGTTCGCCGAACAGCTCGGTCTGCGTCGGGTGCGGGAAGATGGCGCGGGCGACCTGCGTCAGCGTCATCTCGCCGGCGACCATCATCACGCCGCTGCCGATCAGGGTGTCGGTATGGTCGGCAAGGAAGTGCACGCCGACGATGCGGCCGCTGGCCTTGTCGGCGACGAGCTTGATCATGCCCTCGGTCTCGCCGGTGATCATCGCCTTGGCGTCGATGTTCATGGGCATCTTGGCTTCCACCGCGTCGATGCCACGGGCCTTGGCCTGCGCCGCAGTGAGACCGACGAAGCCCGCCTGCGGGCGCGAGAAGGTGACCGCGCAGTCGCGGTCCTGGTCGTACTCGCCGCCGTGGCCGAGCAGGTTCGAGGCGGCGACACGGCCCTGGGTCGCGGCGGTGTGCGCGAGCATGTAGCCGCCGATGACGTCGCCGACCGCGAAGATGTGCGGTACGCTGGTCTGGCAGCGGGCATTGACCTTGATCGCCGCGCCATCGAGTTCGACGCCGAGCGTGTCGAGGTTGAGCCGGCCGACGTCGGGGCGCTTGCCCGTCGCCATCAGCACGATGTCGCAGTCGAATGCCGATTCGGCGCCTTCCTTGTTCGCGTAGTGCAGCTTCATCGCCCCGGGTGTGCCGGAGATTTCGTTGATCGATGCGTGGGTCACCACGGTGATTTCCTTTTCCAGCAGCGAAATCAGCGTCTTGCCGATTTCCTCCTCGATCTCGCCGAGGATGCGCTCGTGCCGTTCGAGCATCAGCACCTCGCTGCCGAAGTCGCGGAAGATCTGTGCCATTTCGACGCCGATCACGCCGCCACCGACGATGCCGAGCTTCTTCGGCGGGGTACTGAGATTCCAGATGGTGTCGGAGGTGACGACGCCGCCCGCCGCCAGGTTTTCGCGTGCGCCGGGAATGGGGGGAACGAAGGCGGGCGCCCCCGTTGCGATGACCGCCGCGCCGAACGTGACCTGGTACGGCTGGCCCTCGGCCGGTGTGATCTTCAGCGTGTGGGCGTCGACGAATTCACCGAAACCTTCGCGCACGTCGATCTTCATGCCGCGATCGGCCTTGAGCGCCATGTCGCCGCGGCTGGACTGCACCCAGCGGCGGTGCTTCTCGATCTGCGCCCAGTTGAGTTTCGGCGCATGCGTACCGTCGATGCCCATCCTCGCATCGTGTGCGCGGTTGCGGATGGTATCGGCCGCGGCGCGCCAGGCCTTGGACGGGATGCAGCCGCGCCACAGGCATTCGCCACCGGGGAAGGGCTCGTTGTTGACCATCATGACCTTGACGCCATGCTCGGCAAGGTCGCGCGCGCAATCCTCGCCGCCGGGGCCGCCGCCGACGATGACCACCGGGAAATCCCAGTTGCCCTCGGGGATCGGCGAGGCCGGCGTGGCTTCGGCCGCTGCCGCGGCGCCCGCCATCCAGGCGTCCGGCGCCTCGATGGCCTGCTTCAGCGCGGCGAGATACAGCGCGACGTCGGCGCCGTTCAAGACGCGATGGTCGCCGGTGATGGTGAACGGCGTGCCTTGCGGGCCATTGGCCGCGATCGCCAGGATCGCGGCGATGCCGGGCGTGGGGATCGCGGTGAAGTGCGACACGCCCATCATGCCCATGTTGGAAATGGTGAAGGTCGGGTTGGCATATTCGGCTGGTGCGAGTTTCCTTACCCGCGCGCGCTCGACCAGGCCCGCCCAGTCGGCCTGCAGCGCCTCCAGCGTTTTTTTCCCGATACCGTGCAGGATCGGGACGACGAGGCCGCCGTCGTTCGACATCACCGCCACGCCGAAATCGTGATTGTCGCGTTCGACCAGCTTGTCGACCGGCTGGTAGGCCCAGTTCATGCGCGGGAATTTCGCCATCGCCACCGAGCAGGCCTTGGCGATCGCCACCGTCACCGACACTTTCCTCGCCTTGGCCGCGGCGGTCAGCCTGGCGGTGTCGATGTTCACCGTGACGTGGAAAGTCGGCAGCGTGAGCGACGCGGCCATCGCGTGGCTCACGGCCTTTTCCATCGAGGTCATGGCGCGGCCCTGTCCGGGGACGTCGACCTGCGGCAGCGAATGCGCAACGTCCTGCATCGATGGGCGCGCACGCGCCACGTCGGCGGCGACGATCACGCCGGCGGGACCGGTGCCGGCGAGACCGGCGATATTCACGCCGAGCTGTGCCGCGACCTTGCGTGCATAGGGCGATGCCGGCCGGCCCGCCACGCGCGCCACCGGCGGCACGTTGCCCGCGGCGCTGACCTGCGCCGGCGTGGCCTTGGGCACGGGAATCGTGGCGGGCCGGTCGGCCGGGTGCGGCGCGACCCTGTGGGTTTCCTTGACCTTGTGGTCGGCAGCGATCGTCACGCCGGTATCGTTGACTTTCGCCGCATCGTCGACGATGAAGGCCATCGGGTGGCCGACCTCGACCACGCTGCCGACGTCGGCGATCGGACCGGAAAGAAAGCCTTCCTGAAACACCTCGACGTCCATGATGGCCTTGTCGGTCTCGACCGTGGCGACGATGTCGCCGCGCTTGATGGCGTCGCCGGGCTGCTTTTCCCAGGTGACCACCACGCCTTCGGCCATGGTGTCGGAGAGCTGCGGCATCACGACCGGCGTGCCGGCGTGGTGCGGAATCATCTCGGTCTGCGCCTGCTGCGTGACCACTTCGTCCGCGGCGACGGCGACGTCGCCCGGGGTGTCGGTGATGTAGCCGAGCGCCACGCCTACCGCGATGGTCGCGCCGACGTCGGCGAGCGGACCGGCGAGATAGCCGGCCTTGAACACCTCGACGTCCATGATGGCCTTGTCGGTCTCGACCGTGGCGACGATGTCGCCGCGTTCGACGCGGTCGCCGGGCTGCTTTTCCCAGGTGACCACCACGCCTTCGGTCATGGTGTCGGAGAGCTGGGGCATCGTGATGGCGTAGTGTTGGGACATATCTATTCCTGAAAAACTTTCATCCACGAAAGACGCGAAGCAAAACACGAAAGCACGCGCCAAGGCCAGCCGGGACTGCCCTGCGCCCAACAGGCCGCAGCGGCGAGCAACCGCTTCTTCGAACGTTTCCCGGCTGGTTTTGCGCTTCCTCGCGTCCCTTCGCGCTCGTCGCGGACAAAAAGGGTTTTACGCCTTGCCGAACATCTTCAGCACGGCCTGCACCACATCCTCGTGATCCGGGATCGTCGCCTTTTCCAGCGTGTGGTTGTACGGCTGCGGCACCATCGCGGAATGCACGCGCACCGGTGCGGCGTCGAGTTCGAAGAAACATTCCTCGTTGAGGATGGCGATGACCTCGGAGCCGACGCCGACGGGGCCTTCGTCTTCCTCGGCGATCACGGCGCGGTGGGTCTTGCTCACCGATTTCCGGATGCCTTCGCGGTCGAGCGGCGACAGGGAATAGAGGTCGACGACCTCGGCGGAGATGCCGTATTGCTTGTCCAGGATCTCCGCGGCCCTGAGGCACCAGTGGACCGAGATGTTGTAGCCGAACAGCGTGACATCCGTGCCGCTGCGCGTGATTTCCGAGCCTTCCAGCGGATGGAAGTATTCATCGTCGGGCACTTCGCCCTTCATGTTGTACATCAGCTCGTGTTCGTTGATGAACACCGGATCGTCGCAGCGCACTGCCGATTTCAGCAGACCGTAGGCCTGCTTCGGGTTCGACGGGGTGACCACGCGCAGGCCGGCGATGCCCATGAACACCTTCTCCATGCGTGCCGAGTGCTGCGCACCGAGCTGGTGCGCGGCGCCGCCGGCGGAACGGAACACGCACGGCGCGGTGAGCTGGCCGCCGGACATGTAGCGTACCTTGGCGGCGGAGTTGAACATCTGGTCCATCGCCAGCCAGGCGAAGTTGACCGACATGATTTCCACGATCGGGCGCACGCCGAGGAAAGAGGCGCCGATCGCCAGGCCGGTGAAGCCGTTCTCGGAAATCGGCGTGTCCATCACGCGCAGCGGTCCGTATTTCTCGTACAGGCCCTTGGTGGCCTTGTAGGTGCCGCCGGCGACGCCGATGTCCTCGCCCATGCAGATGACCAGGGGGTCATGTGCCATTTCCTCGTCGTGGGCGCGCTGGATCGCTTCCCAGTACATGATTTGAGCCATTTGCTGCTTCCTTAGATGTCTGCGTCGTCACACGACGGCTTCGCCCCCCTCGCCGGGAGGTGCGAGAGGGAAGGGGAGAGGGTCGTGATCATGGCCATCAGGCGGCCTTGCCCGTGAGCCAGGGGAGCTGGGTTTCACGTTCCGCGAGCACGTACTTCTCGAGGTCCTCGACGCGCGGTTCGGGCGATTCCTCGGCGAACCGGATCACCTCGTTCTCGATATAGGCGTCGGTCTCCTTTTCCAGCGCTTCGTAGTCCGCCATGGTCATGGCGCCGGCGGCGATGAGGCGGTCGCGCAGGATGAAGATGGGATCGCGCTGTTTCCACATTTCCTCTTCCTCGCGCGAGCGGTAGCCGCGCGAGTCGGACATGGAGTGGCCGCGGTAGCGGTAGGTCAGCAGTTCGAGGAAATACGGGCCCTTGCCCGAACGGACGTAGTCGACCGCCTTGCGTGCCGCGTCGTACACGATCTCGATGTCCTGCCCGTCACATTCGCTGGCCTCGATGCCGTAGCCGCATACGCGCTTGTGCTGATGCACCACGGCGGTGGAGCGGTCGATCGCGGTACCGATGCCGTAGAGGTTGTTCTCGCATACGAACAGCACCGGCAGCTTCCACAGCGCCGCCATGTTCATGGTTTCGTGGAAGGTCCCCTGGTTGTTGGCGGCGTCGCCAAGAAAGCAGATCGCGATCTCGTCGCCGCCCTTCAGCTGGATTGCCTTGGCCATGCCGGCGGCGAGCGGGAAGGGGCCGCCGACCAGCGCGTAGCCACCCATGAAGCGATGCGCCACGTCGAAAATGTGCATCGAGCCGCCGCGGCCCTTGGAGGATCCGGTGTCCTTGCCGTACAGCTCGGCCATCACCTCCCGCGGATCGGCGCCGCACTTGATCGCGTGGACGTGGTCGCGGTAGCCGGTGATCACGTAGTCGTGACCGGGACGCGCGGCTTCCATCACCCCATTGCAGCAGGCCTCCTGGCCGGGATAGAGATGCAGGAAGCCGCCGATCTTGCGCTCGATGTAGGCCTGGTAGCAGCGCTCTTCAAAACGGCGGTGCAGCACCATTTCGCGCAGCACACGTTTCTTGTCTTCAATCTTCATTCGGTTACCCTTGTCGGATGGGTCGGAAAACGCGCTGAGAAAAAGTTCAAACGCGCGATTATCCGGTAAAGCCCGTCACCCATCAAGAAACGCGCCTGTGCCAAGGAACCCGGATGTTGCCGAAACTGACTGAAAACAAAGCCGAAATTACCGAGAAACTGCTTGCGCAGGCAGGCCATGTCCTGTTCGTGCTGCCCCATGGCAAGGCTCTGCCGGACGTTCCCGGCGCCGCTGCGCTGCAGGCTGCGCTGAATCGGCGCAAGCTCAAGGCCGACGAGTTGGCGAAATCACCCCTGATGGCGCAATTGCCCAGCGGCGCGCTCGTCGTCGCGGTCATGCTGAAGCCGGAGGCCACCACTTTCGCTACCCACGAAACCCTGCGCAAGGCGCTCGCGCCATTGCAGGCGGAACATCCGAAGACGCTTGCGCTGGCGGTGTTCGGCGACGCGGCGTTCAAGGCGCGGGCGGCGCAGGCGGCCGCGTACGTCGCGCTCGTCAACGGCGTCGCGCTGCCGGCGCGCAAGGCCAAGTCCGACGCGGCGCTGGCGACCATCGCCGTACATGGCCACAAATCGGCGGATGGACTGGCGCGCGTGCAGGCCCTCGCCGAGGGCAACCTGCTCTGCCGCAGCCTCACCGTACAGGGACCCGACGAACTCGCGCCCGGCGCGTACCGCAAGCGCATCCGCGCGCTCGCGAAACAATATGGCTGGCGCGTCGAGGAATATCCCTTCGCCACGCTCAAGCGGATGGGCGCCGGGGCCTTCTGCGCGGTGGCGCAGGGCTCGCCGGCCAGGGACGCCGCGATCGTTCGGGTGAGCTATCCGGGCAAGGCGACCGGTGCCAGGCGCCAGAAGACCGCCAGGAAGGTGGCCTTCGTCGGCAAAGGCATCTGCTTCGATACCGGCGGCCACAATCTCAAACCCGCCAAGCACATGCAGGGCATGCACGAGGACATGAACGGCTCGGCGGTGGTGCTGGGCATTCTCGCCGCCGCGTCACGCCTGCAGATTCCGCTCGCGCTCGACGGCTGGCTTGCGATCGCCGAGAACCACATCAGCCCGGCGGCGTACCGGCAGAACGAAGTGGTGAAGGCGCTGGACGGCACCACCATCGAGGTCGTGCATACCGATGCGGAGGGACGCATGGTGCTCGCCGATACCCTGGTGCTGGCCGCGAAGACGAAGCCCGATCTCATCGCCGACTTTGCCACGCTGACCGGTTCCATGCATTACGCGCTCGGCAGCCGCATGTCCGGCGTGTTCGCCAGTTCCAGCACGCTCGCGCACCAGGCGTCGCGGGCCGCCGCCACGAGCGGCGAGCGCGTCGTGATGTTTCCCTATCCCGAGGATTACGACACCAGCCTCGAATCCACGGTGGCCGACGTCAGGCAGTGCAGCATGGAAGGCGAAGCCGACCACATTCTCGCCGCCCGCTTCCTGTCGCGCTTCGTGGGTGATACGCCGTGGCTGCACATGGACCTGTCGGGCCACAGCTGCAAGGGCGGCCTGGGGGCGGTGATGAGCGATGCCAACGGTTTCGGGGTGGCGTGGGGGGTCGCTCTGCTGGACGAACTGGATACCGGAAGCTGAGGCGCCGCTGTCGATGGAGTTGGCCGTCGTTCACGTCGACGACAGCCTGCTGGTGCTGGACAAGCCGGCGGGCCTGCTGGCGGTGCCCGGGCGCGGCGCGGACAAGCAGGATTGCCTCGCCACACGCGTGCAGGCGTGGTACCCGGATGCCCGGGTCGTGCACCGGCTCGACATGGATACTTCAGGATTGATGCTGATGGCGCGGGGCGCAGTGGCGCAGCGTACGCTGAACCGGGCGTTCGCCGCGCGCGCGGTGGAGAAGCGTTATCTTGCCGTGGTGAGCGGGTCTCTGCCTGCGCCGGCTGCGGAATGGGGGATGATCGAGCTGCCGCTCGCCTGCGACTGGCCGAACCGCCCGCGCCAGATCGTCGACCCCGTCCACGGCAAGCCCAGCCTGACCCGCTGGCGCGTCCTGAAACACCCTGTGGACGGCACTGGCACTGCGACCCGCGTCGAACTGGAGCCCGTTACCGGCCGCTCTCATCAGTTGCGCGTGCATCTCGCGGCCATCGGCCATCCTGTCCTGGGCGATCCGCTGTATGCGCCGCCGACGATGCGGGCCGCGGCGCCGCGCCTGTTGTTGCATGCCTGGCGGCTGCGGTTCGCGCATCCGCTGAGCGGTGAAGTGCTGGAGTTCGAGCGGGCGGCGCCATTCTGAGGTGCCCGGACGAACCAAACGCCGGCGAACCGGCGTTTGGTTGTAAGGAATTCCGACGCCTGCTCAGATGACTACGGCGCGCCTCTGCCACAAACGCAGGCCGATCACGCCGAGGCCGGCGAGCAGCATGCCCCAGGTTTTGGGTTCCGGTATCGGTACCGTGACCGCGGCAACCGTGTACATGCCGCCGTTGCTGCCGATGGCGACGCCGCCGATTTTCAGCGTGTAGTCGCCGGCGGCGAAGTAGGCGCTTGGCGGCAGGGTCAGGTGGTCCAGGTCGCCGGCCGAGGCGAAGCTGACGTAGAGCGCGTCGTTGCTGTCGAAAATGTCAGCCGACAACCCCGTGATGTTGGTGATGGTCAAGGTGAACACACCGAAATTCACGTCGAGCGGAATGTCGGAAACTCCTGCTCCGGCATAGAGGTCCGTCAGGATCGTGAAGTTCAGGCTGTGATCGATCGTTCCCGGAGCGTTGACCGCGAAGGCGTCGCCGTAGGTCTCCGGGGCGCCGAATGAGCCCAGATGCCAGGTGTCGGTGAGATTCAGGTTGTTCACCGCCGCGTGGACGCCACCCGTACCCAGGAGACCCGCCGCCAGGGCGATTGCATGCAATTTCATCAAATGCTCCTCCAAAACAGGAATTGTCGTTGGTCAACATGAAACCACGGACTGATCCTGCGTTGTCCGCTTTCGACTCCATGGTGATTCGCCATGGACGTCGATCAGCAAAATTCATTCCATGTCCGTATTCGATTGTTTTTATTGGTTTTTGTTTTCTTGTACGGATTGAATGTAAAGAAATCCGACAAGTTGGCGGCCGTTTGCGCGCGGGCCAGCGTCAGCGTGCCGAGACGTAGCGCGGGAAGGCCTGCTTGTCCATCAGGATTTCGATGAGATTGATGCCGCGGACGAGGTCGGCGCGCTCGAACATCGCGTCCAGGTCGGCGGGCGTCTCGACGCGGTAATGCGATACGCCGAAAGCCCGCGCGAGAAGGGCGAAGTCGGGGTTGCGGAAATCGCAGTCGATATAGCGTTCCTCATAAAGCTGGAACTGGTTCTTGCGGATCAGCGACAGCGTCGAATTGTTGATGACCACGACGTTGAGCGGAATGCCATAGTTGACCGCGGTCATCATTTCCATGCCGCACATCTGGAAGCCGCCGTCACCGAGGATGGCGAAGGCGGGGCTGTCGGGCGCGTGGCAGCGCGCGCCGATGGCGGCGGGTATGGCGTAGCCGAGCGACGAGATGCCGGTGTTGGGAAAATAGCCGTTGCGCCCGGATACGTTGAAGTAGCTCTGCGCGAACACGATGTTGTCGTCGAACACCATGGCGCCGTCGGTAAAGCGCCGTGCCAGTGCTTCGTAGAACAGGCGAATGAGCCGGAAGTCCTCGTCGTCGTCCATCGTCCCCGGCTTCCGTCGCTGCGGCGCGGCGCGGTGGGCGGCCAGCGGTTCCGGTGTCTTGGGCGGCATGGCGTGCTCGTCCAGCACCGCGCCGACCTGTTCGAGGGTGGCGAGGATGTCCCCGTCGATTGCGAGATGCGGCTGGAAGGTGCGTCCGAGCTGGGCCGGATTGCGATCGACCTGCGCGATCCGCTTGCCGCCGAGCAGGCGCGCGTCCCAGACGTGGCTGGTGCGCTCGTTGAAGCCGGCGCCGAGCACGATCACCAGATCGGCGTGTTCGCTGATGTAGCGGTAGGCGTCGCCGTTGGAGGTGACGCCCAGACAGCCCAGCGACCAGGGCGTGCCTTCCGCCACCACGCCCTTGGCCTTGAGACTGGTGGCGACGGGTATGTTGAAGCGCGCCGCGAGTGCCGCGACGCGTTCGCGCGCGCCCGAGGCGATGCAGCCGTAGCCGGCGACGATGACGGGGCGGTGCGCCGCACGGATCAGGTCGGCGAGCATCCTGGCCGGGCCGTTGACGTGCGGCGCCGTCCTGTGCGGTACGTGGACCTGTTCGAGGATGCCCGCGTCGACGGATTCCTTCTGCACGTTGAAGGGGATGGACAGCAGCACCGGACCGGGCTCGCGGCCGAGCAGCGCCTGGGTCGCCTGGTTGAGCACCTGGCCGAGATAGTCGGTACGCTCGATCAGTCGGCGATAACGGGTGATGCTGGCGAAAAGTGCCGCCTGATCGATGGCGCCGCCCTCACCCGAACTTTCCTGCAGGCCGCCGCGGCCGAACAGATAGGTCGACGTCTCGCCGGTGATCGCCAACACCGGCAGCCGCTCGGCGTAGGCGTCGGCGATGCCGGTGACGAGGTTGGTCGCGCCGGGTCCGGCGGTGGCGATGCACGCCGACGGGCGATGCGCGGCCCGTGCATAGCCACCCGCCATGAACGCCGCACCCTGCTCGTGCTTCACCAGCACGCTTTTTATCGGTGAGCGATAAAGGCTGTCGTAGATCGGCAGCACGTGCGAGCCCGGCATGCCGAACAGGGTGTCGATTTCCAGGCGTTCGAGATAGCGGACGATGAGTTCGCTGACGGAAATATTCATTGTTCGAGCGGCAATCCGCCGCGTGCCGCTGCAGGCAAAAGGCGGATTTGAGCACAAGACGCGCCCCAGGAAAACCCGCGCCGCGCGTGGAGAAGGCCGGACGTGCCGGCCCTCGTGCGTCAGGCGTGCGCGAGTTGCCGCTCGATTTCGGTGAAGGTGTTGGCGGTCTCGTTTGTCTCGACGGCGATGCCGAGCTGCCTGCACAGCTGCGACAGCGACAGCAGGCCGCGCACCATCTGCCGGCCTTCGGTCTCTTCGATCACCAGCGCGTGCTGGCGCCCGCGCGCCTTCAGCGTTTCAAGCACGTGGCCGACGCGCGCATTGACGATGTCGTCGTAGTCGACCGCTTCCAGCTGGTCCACGGGCGTCATGATGTCGGCGACCAGGACCTCGTCGCGGCGGATGCCGCGGCTCTGTACCACCAGCAAGGGCTTTTCGCTGTGCAGGTCGGTGCGCGTCACCAGCCCCGCGACGCGATCCTGCGTATCCATCACGAACAAAAGGCGGATCTTGCGTCGGCGCATGCGTTCCTCGGCCTGCTGGATCGTGTCGCCAGGTGTGGCGATGAAGGCGGTGAGGTGCCGGAAGTCGGTCATGACGTCGAGCGCGGGATTGTCCAGCGTGACGTGGTCGGGCAGCACGCAGGCGGGACGCAGCAGGCCTGCGCTTCGATCCAGATTGCGGGAGGGCAGGCGGGTATACGATTGGCTCATGGCGTTTCTCCTTGTGGCGGATTGCAAGGATCCGAGGTGGACGCTGCCCGATGATACGGCACATGGATGATCATGTGCCGCGACCGGCGAGTCGTCCATTCGACATTTCCGGGGTATCGGGGAATTTTGTCTGCGGATGCGCATGGCCGGGCTTCGTCCGGCCGTGGCGGATCGGCCGCGGCTAACCGGTTTTCTGCAGCAGCTTCTGATACGCAGCCTCGAACAGATCGACCCCATCGCGCTGGAGGGTATGGCCCACCAGTTCGAGATCGATTCCCAGCCGCGCAATTTCGTCGAACACGGCCTGCGCTTCGGCCACGCCTTCTTCCACGCGCAGGGCGGGACGGCCATGTTCGCGGAGGGCGTCGAGGGTCTTGTCGGGCAGGGTGTTGATGGTTTCGCGGCCGATCAGCGGTTCGACGTAGAGAAGATCCTGGTAGTCGGGGTTTTTCACGCCGCTGCTCGCCCACAGCAGAAACTGCGGCGCCGCGCCCGCGTCCGCGAGTTCGGCGAACGCCGCACCGTGGAACAGGCGCACGTAACGCTGGTAGGCCAGCTTCGCCATCGCCACCGCGGTGCGGCCGCGCAGCGACAGCGCTTCCTGGGTGCCGACGGCGGTGAGCGCGTTGTCGACGAGGGTGTCGACGCGCGACAGGAACAGGCTCGCCACCGCCTTGCTGTGGCGCACGTCGCCGCCCGCGGCGACGCGGGCGGCAAGCCCGCGCAGGTAAGCCTCGAACGTCGCCTGCGTCTGCTCCAGGGAGAACAGGAGGGTGATGTTGATGTTGATACCGTGTTGCGTCAGCGCCTCGAACGCGCTCAGGCCTTCCGGCGTGCCGGGGACCTTGATGAGAAGATTGCGCCGGTCGACCCGTTCGGCGAGACGCTGCGCCTCCGCCACCGTACGCGTGGCGTCGTGGGCCCAGCGCGGCGCGACCTCGATGCTGACGTAGCCGTCGCGTCCACCGCTCGCCTGGTGGATGGGCAGCAGGAGATCGCAGGCGGCCTGCACATCGGGGATGGCCAATGCTTCGTAGCGCCGCTCGGGGTCCGGCTCGGTCGCCTTCAGGCGCGCGAGGTCGTCCGCGTAATACGGGCTGCTGGCGAATGCCTTCTCGAAAATCGACGGATTCGACGTCACGCCCGATATGCCGTCCTCCGCGATCAGCCGGGCGAGCACGCCGTCACGGATGTGGCTGCGCGAGAGATTGTCGAGCCACAGGCTCTGGCCGAGGGCGGTGACGCGGCGGGTAGGGGTCATTACGTGTTCCTCCTGATTCTCGATGTCAGGATAGAACATGCTGGACACGGTAAGTTCACGGCGCCACCCGCGGACCGGCGGCGGGGTGCGCCTGTGCTAGACTGCGGCGCATTCACCGGCTCCTTTCTGCGCACTTCCATGTCAGGCAGCACTCTCGGCAAACTGTTCTGTGTCACCGTGTTCGGCGAATCGCACGGACCCGCGATCGGCTGCGTGGTCGACGGTTGCCCGCCCGGCATGGTGCTCGATGCGACCGACATCCAGTCCGACCTGGACCGGCGCAAGCCGGGTACCTCGCGCCACGTCACGCAGCGGCGCGAATCCGATACCGTCGAGATTCTCTCCGGCCTGTACGAAGGAAAAACCACCGGCACCCCGATCGCGCTGCTGATCCGCAACGAGGACCAGCGCAGCAAGGACTACGGCAGCATCGCCGACACCTTTCGTCCCGGCCATGCCGACTACACCTACACGCAGAAATACGGCTTGCGCGATCCGCGCGGCGGCGGGCGCTCGTCGGCCCGGCTGACCGCGCCCCTCGTCGGTGCCGGGGCCATCGCCAGGAAGTGGCTGAAGGAAAAATACGGCATCGTGATTCGCGGCTACATGAGCGCGCTGGGGCCGATCGACATCCCCTTCGAGTCGTGGGATGCCGTGAATGCCAACGCCTTTTTCTCGCCGAGCGCCGCCATCGTGCCGCAACTCGAGGATTACATGGACGCGCTCAGGAAATCCGGTGATTCGGTCGGCGCCAGGGTCACCGTGGTCGCGCGGAACGTGCCGCCCGGCTGGGGCGAGCCGCTCTACGACAAGCTCGACGCCGACCTCGCGCATGCGCTGATGGGTCTGAACGCCGTCAAGGGCGTCGAGATCGGCGACGGCATGCAGGCCGGGCGCCAGAAGGGCACCGAGCACCGCGACGAAATCGCCCCGCAGGGCTTTCTCTCCAACCACGCCGGCGGCGTGCTCGGCGGCATCTCCAGTGGCCAGGCCATCGTCGCGCACGTCGCGATCAAGCCGACCTCCTCGATGCGGCTGCCCGGCCGGTCGGTGGACCGCAGCGGCGAGCCGATCGAAGTCGTCACCCATGGCCGCCACGATCCCTGCGTCGGCATTCGCGCCACCCCCATCGTCGAGGCGCTGACCGCGCTCGTGCTCATGGATCACGCACTGCGCCATCGCGCGCAGTGCGGCGACGTCGTGAGCGGCACGCCGGTGGTACCGGCGCAGACCGGCTGAACGCCGCCGGCGTTGACACGGACCGCCGGTAGTACCCGCGGGCACCGCGCGGCGCACGGAGGATCGATGGCCCCGCGTCCGCTCCGTCGACGACGCGGAACGCAGCGGCGCGTACGCGGTCAGCATGGACATGAGAGCCTCGCCCCAATCCTCCTCCCCGAATCCGCATCGCCGCCTCGGCCGCGGCATGGCGCTCGCCGCCAGCCTGGTGCTGCTGGGGGTGCTCTACGTCCTGTTCGACGAACGCATACAGGCCCGCAATGCGCCCAATCGGGCGCTGCAGATCGCGCCCGGTAGTGAACTGGTTCTGAAGCGCAGCCGTGACGGCCATTACGTGTTCCCGGGAACCATCAATGGCCGGTCGGTCGACTTTCTGCTCGATACCGGCGCCACGCTGGTATCGGTGCCGGCGCATCTGGGCAGCGCACTCGGCCTCGAAGCCGGCGTACCCATGCGGGCAGTCACCGCCAACGGCACCGTCGCAACCCGCGCGACGCGCATCGACACACTCGCTTTCGGGCCTTTCCAGCTGCGCGACGTACCCGCCAGCCTCAATCCCGGCATGCGTGGTGGCCAGGTATTGCTGGGCATGAGCGTGCTGAAGCACCTCGAATTCACCCAGCGCGGCGACACACTGCTGTTGCGCGCGCTGGGCGATATCTGAAAAATATGTGAAAAAAGCTTGGACAATTCACGAGAGTATGGTATCAATGCGCCGTCCGTTGGATTCAAGAGGTAAATTGCGGTACCTCTGGTAAGCGTTTTCCTTGAAATTCGATAGACGGGGCATGTTGCCCGTTTTTTTTTCATGATGGATAGGAAACGAGATGGAAACCGGTACTGTTAAGTGGTTCAACGATGCGAAGGGCTTTGGATTCATCACCCCCGACAATGGCGGCGAGGATCTTTTCGCACATTTTTCGGCGATCAACGCCAACGGCTTCAAGTCCCTGAAGGAAAACCAGCGCGTCAGCTTCGAAGTGACGACTGGCCCCAAGGGCAAGCAGGCTTCCAACATCCAGATCGTGTCGTAATTACCACGGCAGGATGCAAAAAAACCCCGGTTCGCCGGGGTTTTTTGTTGTGTACCCGGCAGGGCGCACTCACTTGGAGGTGGAAGTCCTCTACTCGCCCGGCAAGGGGAAGAGTTAACCCGGATATTTCACCGCCCCCCTGATCGAGCGGTCAATCAGGCCTTGGCCGGGTCCATGAGTGGCGCGCGGGCGACGGCTGCTCGAAGATTGAGCATTTCCTCGGACGGCGCGCGAACCACCCCCTACCCCCGAAGCATCAACATGTCGGGGCCGCACTCGGAAGCGGTCATGGAGACGCCAGGGCGCGCGCGGCGGTGAGGAAGACCTCGCGCAACGGATGGTGGGAAGCGAACAGGATGCGGATGCGCCGGGTATTGCGGATCACCGCTGCGCCGATCTTGAGCAGGCCTGCACCGGTTCATCCCCGCGCGAGCGGGGAACACGTGGATCGGCGGACGCGTGCGGCGGGTGGAGCTGGTTCATCCCCGCGCGAGCGGGGAACACCCTCGTCATCGGCGATCCGACAACGTTCGATGCGGTTTATCCCCGCGCGAGCGGGGAACACCTGATCAGGTGGCCGTCGGTTTCGTCCATCAGCGGTTCATCCCCGCGCGAGCGGGGAACACATCACGGAAGAGCAAAAGGTCGGGCTCACGAACGGTTCATCCCCGCGCGAGCGGGGAACACTGCAGCACATCGAGTTCGGCGGTGCGGGTCACCGGTTCATCCCCGCGCGAGCGGGGAACACCATTTGGTGAAGGGGACGCTGGTGAGCGTGGTTCGGTTCATCCCCGCGCGAGCGGGGAATACGGCAGCGCGGCCAGTCTAGAGCAGCACGACGCCGGTTCATCCCCGCGCGAGCGGGGAACACAGTATCGCGTTGGGCGGGGGCTTTTTTTTGGGCGGTTCATCCCCGCGCGAGCGGGGAACACCCACTCCGGCGAGCTCCAACCTAACTAAACGCCGGTTCATCCCCGCGCGAGCGGGGAACACTGCTCGTAACGCTGTTTCTGTAACGCCAAAGCCGGTTCATCCCCGCGCGAGCGGGGAACACCTCTAAGTCATCGTCATAGACGTTACCGTTGACGGTTCATCCCCGCGCGAGCGGGGAACACTTGATACCGTCGATGAAAGTTTGCGCGGCAGCCGGTTCATCCCCGCGCGAGCGGGGAACACCTGTCCGCCGTCAAGACTCGCAGGCCACACGACGGTTCATCCCCGCGCGAGCGGGGAACACATTAAAGTCGATGGTAGTGTCTATACCGATGACGGTTCATCCCCGCGCGAGCGGGGAACACGTGTTGGGAGCGAGGTTTACAGCCCCGTCAGCCGGTTCATCCCCGCGCGAGCGGGGAACACGATTACGGCGGTAACCTGGTCGTGCGTGACGGCGGTTCATCCCCGCGCGAGCGGGGAACACTGGAGGACCCGCCGCAGTTTGAGTTCCAGCCACGGTTCATCCCCGCGCGAGCGGGGAACACCGTGACGTTCTCGCGGCGGTCTCAACTGAAAGCGGTTCATCCCCGCGCGAGCGGGGAACACCCGCCCGTCATCCCGCTGCCGGCCACGACTGCCGGTTCATCCCCGCGCGAGCGGGGAACACTATTTCTCCGCGCGCGAATCCAATCAATATTTCGGTTCATCCCCGCGCGAGCGGGGAACACGAAATCGCTCGACTCGATGCGCGACAAGGTTTCGGTTCATCCCCGCGCGAGCGGGGAACACCGTTCGGCTCGACAACTCCATCATGTGGAAGGCGGTTCATCCCCGCGCGAGCGGGGAACACTCGATCTTCGCGGCTGCCAGCTCGGAAGAAACCGGTTCATCCCCGCGCGAGCGGGGAACACCCGGCGAAGGAGTTGAACAGGTTTTTGTTCTTCGGTTCATCCCCGCGCGAGCGGGGAACACGCTGGCCTATTTCGGTTTGCTGCCGGGTTGGCCGGTTCATCCCCGCGCGAGCGGGGAACACACTTCTTCCAACTCGTTGATCCACCGACAAAAATCAACAGTACCAAATTCTACCGATTTTGTCGGCCACTTTTTGGCATGGATATTCCAGGTTGTTAAAGAGCATTCTTGCCGTCCACGGGGAGAAAGCTCACCAACTTTGCGCCGTCGATTTCAACTGGGATACGGCGGTTCTGGCCTAAGGTGATGAAATCAAATCCCGCTTCATTATTCATCCGCCAGGCCATGACGGCGTTGCCTTCGCCAATCCCTACTTCGACTTGTTCCCAGATATGTTGACGCACTTTCATAGAGTAGTTGCCGACGTACACTCCCGCGCAGATTTCCAGCAGCCACACGGCGAGCCGGCCACGCAGCCGGGGTGGTGCGTTCTCAAGAACGATGACCAGCATCACCGATGGAATCCGGGTTTGGAATGGCGGGCCCGACTTGTTCTTCGAAACGCTCCGGTGGATCGATTTCTCCAGCGGCGAGCATATCTTCGATGCCAGGGATGATGCGTTCGAGCAGGCGCGATTCTCGGAACACGTCGCGGCAAGCGAGCCGAACTTGCTGTTCGGGATTGTGCGGCTTGCGCGCAGCGATGCGGAAGGCCAGCGGCACTACGGTATCGAATTTGTACACATCGGCCACATCGTACACAAAGGACAACGGCTTTCCGGTGTGAATGAAACCAATCGCCGGCGCGTAACCGGCGGCGAGCACGGCGGCTTCGGTTACGCCGTAAAGACAGGCGGTGGCGGATGACAGGCAGCGGTTGGGCAGGTCGCCCTTGTCCCAATCCTGCGTGTCGTAGTTGCGCGCCTTCCATTCCACGCCATATTTTGCCGCGATGCGCTTGTAGGTTTCGCGTACGCGCGCACCCTCGATGCCGCGCAGTTGCTCCACCGAGCGACGCTGCGGAGGCTCTTCACCGAAGCGCAGCGCGTACATTTTTCGCACCACTTTCAGCCGCAGGCTGTCATCCAGCGCCAGCCGCGCCTGGTAGAGCAGCTTGTCGGCACGTGCACCACCCGGCTGCCCGGCGGAATAGAGTCGCACGCCTGCTTCGCCGATCCACACCAGCAGCGTGCCCACCCGTGCCGCGAGCGCGCAGGCCGCGTGCGAGACGCGCGTACCGGGCTCCAGCATCAGGCAGACCACGCCGCCCACCGGGATGTGGGTGCGGACGCCGGTTTTATCGACTACGACAAATGCACCGTCGAGCACGTCCAGATGGCCGCGCTCGACGTAGAGGATTGACAGGCGATCCTTGATGGGAATGGGTTTGAGCGGCGGGAGAAGATCGGCCATCAAGCCGGCCCAGGCAAGGGGCGCAGCCGGGTGGTCTTGCTGCCGAGCGTAATGAAATAACCCGCTTGCAGGTCGGCCTCTGACAGCAGACTGGCCAGCCATTCGGCAGGCGCATCGGGTGGGATCGGCTCTTGCCGCAGAAAAATGATTGCAGGCGGTGATGGCAACTTGTGCAGAAATATCAGTTCGCCGTAGTCGCGGTCGAAGGTGACCAGCCACCGTCCAAGTGCATGAGCACGTTCGAGTACCAGCCGGTCAGACGCGCCAGGCATGTCCTCAGTGACGGCAACGACATCGTAACCTGCTGCCCGCAGGCGCCTGAGCGCGGGTGTGGGAAAGTTCTCGTTGACCAGCAACGGCGGTTTCACGCAACAGCCTTGTGGCGGGCGATATACTGTTCTTCCTGCATCATCTCCGCCGCAAAGGCCAGCGCCGCGAGGATGTCTTCACGCGTAATGTGCGGATAGGACTCAAGCAACTGCTCGAATGTCCAGCCATTTGCCAGCCAGCCGATGATCAACTCGACGGATATGCGCGTGCCCTTGATGACCGGTTTGCCCACCAGAATTTCCGGGTCGGAAACGATGCGGTTTCTCCATTCCATGAATACTCTCCTTTCGAGTCGTGCGATATTGGCAATCTACCCCAGCCGACGCGCTAGCAGCAAACCGCAGCCGAAGGCTTTGGCGGCTCTCAAGCGATTGTCCGTGCCAATGACAGCATTCCAAGTCCCATCGCCTTGCCATGCCCAAATCCATTCAGCAGGCCATGACGCAAGGTTTCCGGAGCGTCGGCTTGCAGCAGCCCCTCGAACAAGGCGGTATACAGCGTGATGCGATTGCCGCGGCGCCCCTGCCGGACTTGCAGCCGTTCGCAGCCGCTGCGTACACAACCCAGCACAGAAAACCCATGCCGTTCGCCTTGGCGGGCAATCCAGGCGAGTTGTTCGTCTTCGCGCGTCAGCCCATAACGCTTTCCATTGCGGGTCACGGTAGGGTTGGCCAGCAGACGGAAGCGGTAACGTGCGCCGGGTTGGACCAGTGTGTCCAAGTCGACAGCCTTGTTGGCGTGGACTTCGTCCGCATAGCCGGGAAATGCATCAAGCACGGACCAGTCCGCCTGCTGCGTGGATTGCACCAGGACGACGGAAGATGGCTGGTGATCGGCCCGGCGCTCCAGCCGCCAGAGGAAACGCGCCGGTGCGGTTTCGACATCAGCCGCGAAGGCGCGCGCCAGGGTGCGGTGCATTTCGTAGGCATCGGAGAGGTCGCGCCGCGCCTGGGGGTGACGGGGGTCGAGAGTCAGTTTGCTCAGGTACATGGAATTGGCTCCGAGACAATGTAGCGCGGGCCGAACCGGCGCTCCGAAAACGGCGCGACCGGCTGATCCAGGCGCACGGCGCCGGCGCTGGCGTGCTCAATGATCAAGCGAATCGGTTCGCCCTTGTGTTCGTGCCTGGCCGTGGCGATACGCGGCCAGGCAAGCAAGGTGTCGCGTAGCCCTTCCTCGCGCAGGGCGCCTTCCAGCCACACCGGTTCGCCCGGCGGGAAGCTCTTGCGCCCGAGTGCGAGGGGCCAGGCCGGGGCGCGCAAGGCGGCGTGGATACGTTGCAGCAGGCCGCGGTCGTCGCCTTCCAGGCCGACCAGGAAGGCGGCATCGGCGAGGTAATAGCGGGGGCTGATGACGGTGCGGCCCATATCCACCTTGCCGGCGGCCGAGACGACGCCGGTGGCAGTCTGGTAATCCCGCATCAACAAACCTTCCCGGTCCACCCGCACGCCCATCTTCAGCCCGGCCAGATCGTCCACCGGCTCGGCGCGGTCACGACCCAACGCGGCGCAGACCAGGCCGAGGACGCCGGATTTTGACGGCTCCAATTGGCTGTCGCGTTCATCGAAGCGGCTGGTCGTGCCCCAGGACTGCATGGGGCCGGCCAGCCGCAAGAGCAGTGTCGGCATGGTCAGCCCTCCAGCTCTGCACGGACTTTGTTTTCCACCCAATCTGCCAGGGCATTCAAACTTGCCTGGGCTTCCCCCTTGTTGCCGGGCCAGGCACCGGTCAGGTCGAGATGGGCCCAGTCATCCTTGCCGTCGCCATAAAAATCGGCGACCTTGGCGTCGTGTTCGGCGAGGGCGCCCACCGACAGCACGGTGAGCTCCTTGTCGGCCTTGGGCCAGACCGGCTTTTCGAAGGCATTGGCCAGATTGAACGGGCTGGAGTGACGAAGAACTACACCGACGAAACTAGGCGGGTTGTGGGCGGCGAAGGAGTTCTGCTTGCCGGTGGGAATGGCGCGCGCCATCGCCTGCGTGAAGGCCTTGATGCCGGTCAGGGCCAGTGCTTTGTCTTCCTGCAGGTTCTTGACCAGTTTGCCTGCATCGATCACGGCATAACGGTAGAAGGTGGCGGAGTTGAATTCGATGTGGCCGATCATGCCGGCACCAGTTTCATCGGCATCGCCTTTATCATCGACGGCGGTGAAGTAGTCGAACTCGCGCTCGACACGGTGTGTGGAGAGTGCGTGAGCGACCTGGCAGGCGGCATCCTGGTTCGCCTCGGGCATGTCGGCCAGCATGCGGCCAAAAAGGGCGATATCAACAGCTCTGCTCCGCTTCAGGCAATTTCTGACAGCATCCTTGAGCGCATCGGTAACCTCTGATGGTTTGATTTTTTTATTTCCTGCCAGTGTGACGAAAAGCTCTTTATGCTCATGAATAAGGGCTTTGAACGCATCGACTTCAGGGCTGGATAGATACAGCAAGTAGGACAACACCTTCTCATCTTTCTTTTCCTTGGCGTTGTCATCACCGTCCTTGGCTTTCTTTGTCTTCAACGCAAGTTTCACAACTTCGTTGAACACATCCGTGTTCTGGATACCGACTTCCCGCAGTTCTTCAATCAGCAATCGGTCCAAATGTCGCGTGCGTGTACCAAGTTTTTCACCCGAAATAATTGGTGACGACTTGAACCAGTCCCGCACACTTTTTTTCAGGCACTGGCTGCTCACTCGCGCCCGGCGATGGCCACCGAACAGGGCATCCTTGGGGGCGCCGGTGTCGTCGCGGTTGAGGTTGGACGGGGCGAAGTTCTGGATCAGGTGAAATTCGACAAACAAGCTCATGGTGTCCTCCGGTCAAAGTTCGATTTCGGGTTCGGTTGCAGGTGAGGTGGTGTCCGCGTCGTCGGGTGAGGCGGCATGGGGGTCGTAGGCGCGGTAGAAGTCGCGCGCCCAGCGCTGGCGAAGACGGTCGCGCGCTTCCAGGTTCCAGGGATCGAACCAGCGCGCCAGGTCGTCGAGCAGTGCGACGTAGTTGCAGCCGATGCCGTCGGCCGCCAACAAGGAAACTGATTGGCGCAACAGGGCCGGTAGGCTTTCCGGCTCGGCGCCCAGCAAGGCGATGAAGCGGCGTTCGATGCTTTCGCTCCCCCGCGACCGGCCCACACGGCCCAGGGCGGTGGCGAAACTGGTTCCCTCGCCGTGTTGCGGATGGAAGGCGAACAGCCCGGCGGCCAGGTACAAGGCCTTGCGGCGCGGATCGTCGGCATGCTTGTCCGCGCCGACGAAACGTTCCACATAGGGATAAGCGGGCGGATAGGCGCCGGGGTCGAAGCCCAGGCTGCGCTTGAGGTGGGCGAATGCTCCCCGGTCTCGATCCTTGAGTCCGATCAGGTGGGTGATGAAGGACTGAGCGTGCTCGCTCATGCTGGAACCTCCTCTGATGTGGGTGTGGCTGCCGGGGCAGGGGGAACAAGGGTGTTCAACAGGCCGATGAAGCGAGGCCAGGTCCGCGCATCCGCCCGCAGGACGGCGGGCGAATCGCCCAGGCTGCGCCGGGTCGCGGCCCAGGACTGCTTGGCCGCTTCGGCCAGTGTGCCCTTCCAGTCGCGAGCCGCCGCGTCGAAGTCGCCGCTGGCGATTTGCTGCATCAGCCTGGGCAGGGCGCGCTCGGCGGCGGAGAAGAACACGGCGGAGGCGGGACCGTTGGCGAGGATATCCCGTGCTCGCTGGGCGGTTTCTTTTCGTTTTGGATCGGGCATGGTCTGGGTAATCATGTCCGTCAAGACATTGCGGAGACTCATGATGATGTTTCTGGTCTTGCCACTGTTCTTATTGATGATTTGTAGAGCCAGTCCCTGCCAGACATTTTCCGCGAATCGGATTTGGATTCGCAGAAAGTTGGCCGCATCGGGCTGCGTGACCAATTTTTGAGGCAACTCAATTTGCTCGGTACGCCAACGCAGTGGTTTTGCTTGGCCGGATTCAAAGGTTATTCCTGCCGTTAACACATTTACCGGCGCATCTGAATCACCGAGGTTATTGAAAAGATTGGTTGCGTACTCAAGAATGGCAGGTGGGATGTCGTGGCTATGGCCGGGATCGGGTACCAAGGATGGAAGCTCGCGCCAAAGTGCACGCCCCTCATTGAATGCGACACGAATGGCTTTCCCGTCTTTGTTGATGCGATAACAGGCCATGGTGTCAGGTGCATTTGGGTCTTCTTGAAGGGCTACACCTGCCGCGAGCCTAAGCCACTGGATTTGAGCGGGCGCGCCCTCGGTGTTGAACAGAACGGCCCGACTCTGTCGGGTATAACGATCGTTCGGCCCGGTTGCCAAAGTGGGTTCGGCAAGCAATTGGGCAATGGTTGGCGCTGGCCGCTCCCAGCTGGGCAGGTCATTGAGGCGCCGGGCATCGAAGGGATGTAGGCCCAGCAGAAGTGTTTCGCTTATGTTGTTGCCCAAAGGCATGACGGCTGCCGTGCTGACCAACGCCCCCGCTTTATCTGAGCCTTTCAGTTTCTTTCCCGGAAAGAAACCGCCTGGGACGAACTGGTAATAGCCGAGCATATTCGTGATTACCGAAGTCACCGGCTGAGGCGTGGAGTCGAAAATCATGTGGTCGAACATTTCCGGCCCGTAGAACCGGTTGATTGATACCGAGTTGCTATGAAAAACCGCGTTTGCCGTGGCCGGTTCTATTGCCAACGCCGCCACCTGCATGAACGGCTCGCTCGGGTGGAACAGCCAGAACCGTTCCCGCCAGTGCTCCAGGTAGGCTCGGATTGGCGCCTCCGGCAGTCCTTCGCGAAACCAGCGGGCGCGGTCTGTGTCTCGCCATTGGCCATGCTGGGTGGTCAAAGCCCGATGCAAGGCGGCAAGCAGCATGCGGTACAACGCGATGAGGTTGGGCGGCGAGGTTTCTGCCAGAGCAGCATAATTGCGGGCGTTCAGCAGGGTCTCGCTCAGGCTGACTTCGATCACCTCGCCAGCATGGGTGCGAACCGGTATCCAGGGCTCGTCGAGCAGGTTGAAGGTCGGTTGATCGGTCATGCGTCCTCCTTTGTCGTCGTTTCGAAAACAATGCCGAGTTCGGGGTCGAGTCGGACCCGCAGGCGGTCAAAGTCGGCGATGCCGTCGCTGAAAATCAGCGGACGCAGGTTGCGCAGCAGCGGATGCGATTCGAAGGCATTGGGAATCGGCTGCGCGCGCAAGTCCTTGACGAGGTCTTTGCGGGACAGCCGGACCTGGCGGCGATAGATGTAATGGGCGAGGGCCGGGCCGGGTTCCGTATCCGGATCGAAGGCGGTGTCGGTGGCGAACAGGCGCCAACCCTCAGCGTTCGCCAAGATCGGTACGACGGTGAGGCTGTCTTCGCCCAGTCGGGTGACCACCCGCAGTCCGTCACCTTCGCCTTCTTCGTTCGCACGGGGGGTGGCGACGTAGGCATTGGACAGTTCGGCCTCGGCATCCAGGGCAACGTTCATCGCATGGCGCCGCTGTTCCTGGGCGAGGGCGAGATGGGTGCCCAAGGCCTGATCGAGCGTCTTCAGGTATTCCTCTCGATCTTCCGCCGCGAAGGGATCGTTGGCATACACGGCCTGTACTAACCGATCGATGTCTTCAGGTAGCCGCCAGACTGGCTCGGCGCCGGCGATGGCCCAGGTCCGATACAGCACGTAGGGATCATAGACGTAGCCCCAGGCGGTTTCCTTCAATTCCGGCATGCGCTCGCGCTGGAGGCCGGCCACGATCAGGCGAGGGGCGGCATGGGCCTCGGGGCGTTGCCGCTCGTGGCGATGCTGGCGCCCGGCGCGTTGCAGCAACAGGTCCACCGGGGCCAGGTCGGTGATCATGAAATCGAAGTCGATATCCAGGCTTTGTTCGACCACCTGGGTCGCGACCAGCAGGGCGCGCGTCGGGCGCCGGACATGCTCGCCGCGACCGAATTTGCTCAGGACGAGCCTCTCCCGCTCGCTGCGCTCGTCCGCCGGATAGCGGGCATGGAACAACAGGAGTGCCACATCGTCGCCGACTCGTTCCTTCAGGATAGAATACAGCGCCTGCGCGCGCTGGACGGTGTTGACGATGGCCACGCCGCAACCACCGCCGGACAGGCCTTCCATGGCCGCATCGGCAAGACAATCGAGGTCTTCCGCAATGCCGGCAACCGCGATGGGGGCAAGCGGCCGACAGGGGACATGTTCGCCCTGGATACCGGCGTCGCTGGCGAGCAGTACGCGGGGGTAGTCGATGTCCGGGTCGCCAGCTTTGCCATCCTCCGCACCCCAGGCTTGCAGGAATACCGTGCGGCGCTTGGCCGGCAGGGTGGCGCTCATCAGCACCACAGAGCAGTTCATGGCCTTGAGCCAGCGCAGCAGCGCCTCGATCAAGCCGCTGGTGTAGGTGTCGTAGGCGTGGATTTCGTCCAGCACCACGACCCGGTTGGCCAACCCCCACAGACGCACAAAGTGGTGTTTGACGTGAAGGGTAGCAAACAGCGCCTGATCGACGGTACCAACGCCGTAGGGCGAAAGTAGCGGACGCTTGCGTTGGGAGAACCATGCCGAGGAGGCAATGGATTCGTCTTCGGAGGCGTTTACGCCGCGCAATTTGTGAACCCGCTCGTCGAGCATTGCACCACCATGGACGAGCTGAATGTCGAGATGAATGTCTGGTGCGAAACCGTTCAGAAAAACCAGCGCCCTGTCGAACATGGCGTTGCCGGTTGCCTGGGTGGGCAGGGCCACGTACAAGCCGCGATGCCCGTTCGCGGCCTGAAGTCGGAGGTGGGTGAGAAAGGCCAGTTCGGTTTTGCCCTCGCCCATCGGGGCTTCAACGATCATCAGTACGGGACCGTCCGTGTTGGCCAACAAGCGGTCGGCAGCCAGTTGCAGCGGTCGCGCCACGGTCGGCTCCGACGCGCGGCCGAGGATGCGCCCGATCAGTGCGTCGGTGTCGCCACCCTCTGCGACCAGCGGCCGGAAACCCGGCCAGCCGATGTCGTCCAGCGCCCGTTCGGCCAGTTCGAGGGCGTTGGCATAATGTCCGGCAAGGGTTTCGGCGTGTTCGCCCGGAGGGAACCAGTCCTGGTTGGAACCGATCCAGTCGGCGACGCTGACCAATCCTGCCAGCCAGGCAGCAATGGGTAGAGCAATTTCATCAGTGGCGGACGGTGTGTCCGGGAGCAATGCAGCCAGATAGGCCTCGAGCAACTGCGTCCTGGCTTCAGCCCACTCGGGGCCTTCGCCTATTGGCTTGGCGTCGCGCATCTCCTGAGGACGGGGAAAGTAGCCGTGATGCGCGCCCAAAGCTTGGGTGATGGCCGGTATCCAGGGCGAGCCGGGAAAACGGCGGACAAGCTCGGAGCGCAATAGCGCGGTGCTGGCCAGATCATGGCGTGTCGCGCACAGCGACACGCTGGACACAAACCGAAGCCCTGCCGTCTCGTCTGTTTCTTGACCAACGGGCCATTTGGACTGGAAACCCGGGATGGCCTTGCCGAAATCATGCAGGCCGCACATTGCAGCTAACCAGCGTGGCGCCGCCTCGTTGGCCAAGCCGAAAGCGCTTGCCGCCCATGTCAGCGTTCGAGTCGATTCTTTCCGTACGATGGTTTCGGCCACCGCAGCTACGTCCAGCATGTGCGCGAGCAAACCGTGACCCAACGACTCGCCGCTCTTGGCCCAGACGGCACGACAAGCCGCAGTCAAATCATCGAAGCGCTGAAAGTTTCGCATGCGACTTTATATCAAGCGTCGGGCTCAAAATCTGAGCCTGGCGCTTTCCCTTGCTGATACTGATTTGCGGCCGATTCAAGCTGTTCCTTTACCGCCATGCGCAGAGCTTCCGGCGCGGTGACCGCGACGTCCGCACCGTATTTGAGGATATCCATGATCAATTCGCGGTCGTCGGAATACGGTACGTGCAACTCGTAGCGGCCGTCAGCGAGCCATTGACCCTGCTGCAGCGGATGCCAGATTTCGTCGGCGACCCAGCGGGCGCGCTGGGTCGTGAACTGGAGCACGGCAGTCCAACGCGGTCTGCCGGCGAAGATCCCGTAGCTGCTGCCGAGTTCGTGGTTGAGTGTGGAGTCAGCCACGGTTCTTGCCCGTTTGGCCTGGGGCTCCACCGAACGAATGCATTCCACGGCAAAGATGCGCAGCCCTTTCTTCTCGTGGCACCAGGCGTCGAGATACCAGTTGTCGCGATAGTGCGCGAGCCGTTGCGGGGAGATTTCGCGCAGGCGGGTTTCGTCGCGTTCGCGGTTGTAGTAGTCGATGACGAGGCGCTTTCGTTGCAGGACGGCGCCGGCGATGATCTGGAAATGGCGGGGGTTCTTGTGGCGCGCAGCCATGCTCAGCAGACGGATGCGGTCCGCTTCGCCCGCGCCCAGGTGGCGGCTGGCGAGCAACTGGTCGATGCGGGCTTGCAGGGGGCGCAGGTGGTCGTCGAGCAGGCCGGGTTCGAGGTTGGCGAGAAGCTGTTTCAGCGTGACGAGCGCGAGCAGTTCGTCGGCGGTGAACCACAGTCCGGGCAGGGCGAAGCGGCCGTCGGTGGTGTCGTAGCGATAGCCGCCGCGCTCGCTGTCGTGGATGAGCGGGGCGTTGAGTTTGTCGCGCAGATCGGCGATCAGGCGTGCGAGCGTGGCGCGCGCGAAGCCGTGCTCACCGATGAGTGTGGCGCGCGGGATGCCGGTCCGCCGCCCGTCCAGGAGGCGATGCAGACGATAGAGTTCGTCGAGTTTGCTCAAAATGCCGGGATTTTTTGTTGTCGGGATTCTCCGCAGCGTTGGTGTCGTTTTTGCCAGTGTGCGGCAAGCATTGCGTTGTGGCAAGCTGCTGCCGCGGCACTTGAGCCGCTTGCAGAAGCTACGCCCCGATCGGCCCGGGGGCGGGCCTCCTGCAGGCGGGGCCTACGTCGCGCAATGGAAGGAGACCGCGTGTGCCGGAAATTTCGGCAAGGGCTTCAAACCGGGCAGCTCGGCCCCGATGGGCTGCCCGATGCCCAGAAATCATAGCCCTTGCCGAGGAATTCATCCCACGGGATGTAGTGCGAGCCGTCGCAGGAGAAGGTGAGGCCGATCATGCCGTTGAAGATGTTGAGCGAGCCGGCGCGCAGGTAGAAGGTCTCGTCCATGAAGCGCAGGGCGCGCAGGGCTTCGAGGATGGGGCGGATCTTGTCCCTGGGCACGACGGCGTCGGCGGGATAGTCCTGGTGCGGGTAGATGAGGCAGGTGTCGGGGTCGGTGAGCGCCTCGATGTCGAGCAGGCGGTAGCGGTAGGGGTCGTCGAGCACCCAGATGGTGGCGCGGCTGCTGGAGAAGTGCAGCTTGCCGTGGAACACGCCGTGCGCTTCCATGAGTTCGACCATGATGCCGATGGCGGTATCGAGTTGCAGGTCGAGCTGGCTGTCGCTGCGTGTCTGGTGGAACACCGCACCGCGGATCGCGGGATCGCCCTTGATCTGGCGCCAGTAGGTGGGTTCTTCGTACAGCTTGCGGGTGAGCGGCAGGTCGCGCAGATCGAAGTCGGCGCCGACGAAGCCGAGCACGCGGCCATCCTCGTCGCGCACGATCTGGATGGCGGTGAGCGAGGGACGCTTGGCGCGCAGGCTGATGTAGGCCTCGGACAGCAGGAAACCCTGGCTGGGCACGGCTTCCTCCATGTAGGGACGGTCGGAGCGGTCGCGTCCGTAATCGGTTTCGATGAGGCCGTCGCGGCTGATGTTGTCGGACAGCTGGATGGCTCCGGTGTCGAGCACGTACAGGTATTTGCACGCGGGCAGCGAGGCGAGGGCGTGGATCAGCGCGGCGTTGAGTCCGGCGCGGCTGGGCCAGGCGCGGCTGCACGCCTCGGCGGCCAGCGCCAGCGGTTCGCGCAGCATGTTGGCGAGTTGTTCGCGCTGGTGGGCGACGCTTTCGGCGAGGGGGGACGGGGCGGCCATGTCCCAATGATACCGCCGCCGGGCGGCGAATTCATGTGTGGGCGGTGCTTCGCTCCTCGGGTACCGCGTCAGCCGGTGCGGAACGTCAGCCGCGCAGCGAGATGAGGGGCCAGCCGCGCGCGTCGGCCTCGGCACGCAGGGTGGGGTCGGGGTCGACGGCGACCGGATGGCGCACCTTCTCCAGCAGCGGCAGGTCGTTGTGCGAGTCGCTGTAGAACCAGCTGTCGTCGAGTCGTTCGAGTGTCGTGCCGCGTTCGGCGAGGAAATGCTCGATGCGGGTGACCTTGCCTTCGCGGAAGCAGGGCGTGCCGGCGACCTCGCCGGTGAAATGGCCGTCGATTTCCTCGGGATCGGTGGCGATGAGATGCGGGATGCCGAATTCGCGCGCGATCGGGGCGGTGACGAAGCTGTTGGTGGCGGTGATGACGGCGACGAGGTCGGCGCTTGCCAGGTGCCGGTCGACCAGGTTGCGGGCGGCCTGGGGAATCATCGGGCGGATGCGGGTGGCCATGTATTCGGCGTGCCAAGCGTCGAGTTGCGTGCGCGAGTGGGTGGCGAGCGGCCGCAGGGCGAAGGCGAGAAAGGCGTAGATGTCCAGCCGGCCCGCCTTGTAGTCCTCGTAGAAGGCACGGTTTTTCGCTTCGTAATGCGCGCCGTCCACGGCGCCCTTGGCGATCAGGAACTGCCCCCATTCATAGTCGGAGTCGCCGGCCAGGAGGGTGTTGTCGAGGTCGAAGAGAACGAGATTCATGGCGTGGTGAACGGTGCGTGGTCAGGCGTCGGCGCCGCAGCATTTCTTGTGCTTCTTGCCGCTGCCGCAGGGACAGGGATCGTTGCGGCCGGGTGTGGCGGCCTTGCGGATGGGTTCGCTCGGGGCGAGGCCGCGGTCGAGCCAGAATTCGCGCAGGTCGTAGACCGACCAGATGGCGTTGGCGACGTGGGCTTCGCGGCTGAGCCCACGCTCTTCCGGCGTCCACTCGGCGTCAGGGGTGACCAGAGTATAGAAGGGGTCGAGGGCGGCGTCGACGTAGGCTTCGTCCTTGCTGTTTTCGGGCAACGCCCAGTCGTCTTCCCAGTGCTCCACCGCCAGCAGGAAGCCGGCGGCCCACTGCTGCGCGTAGGCCGGTACGTCATGCGCCTCCAGCGGAGCGACGTCGGCGGCGGGCAGATCCTCGAGAATCGCCTCCCAGTCGAGGATCAGCGGGGTGTAGGCCCGGGGGTCGGCGAGGTTTTCCACAGGCGCCTTGAGGCCCTCGGCGATTTCGTTCCAGCGTCGGCTGAAACAGTCCATGAACAGGCGCAGTTCGTCCTCGTCCTCGAAGACGGACGGCTCGCTCTCGCCGAACAGCACGGGAAAATATTCGTTCGGCATGACGAGTCGCGGTGCGACGATCAGCGCAGCGCTGAAGCCGTCGAGCAGTTCCACGGACAGCGGCAGATCGGCTTCCTCGCTGACCGCTTGCAGCAAGTCGTCGTAGGCGGCGAGTTCGTCGTCGGACAGGGGGCGGGAAGAAGGGGACATGAGCGGGCATCGCGTAGAATTCGAATATGGATTTTACCGCGCTGGACCTCGCTCCCTCGGCCTTGCCGGCAACTTTTCTGCTTGCCGGCTGGGCGGGGCTGGCATGGCTGGCGTGGCGCTGGGCCAAATCCGGGGACTGGCGGCGGCTCGCCGAGCCGGCGCGGCTCAATCTGTTTCTCGGCGCGACGGTGGCGCTGCTGGCGTTGTGGCAGATCCGCACGGGGGTGAAGCCGGGACTGGCGTTCCATCTGTATGGAATCGCCGCGCTCACGCTCATGTTCGGCTTCTGGCGCGCGGTGGCGTCCACGATGCTGATCCTGCTGGCGAACGTGGCGTTCGGCCATGGGAACCTTGCGTCGGTGGGCGTGGACGCGTTCATGCTCGGGGTCGTGCCTGCGTGGGTGAGCTGGAACGTGCAGCGCATCCTGGAGCGGCGGCTGCCGAACCATTTCTTCATTTATGTGCTGGGCAACGGATTTTTCGGGGCGATGCTGTCGGTGGCGGCGATCGGGCTGACGGTCACGGCGGTGATGACCGTGTCCGGTGCGTATCGGCTCGACTATCTGCTCGGCCACTACACGCCCTACGTGACCGTGCTGGTCGGCTGGGGCGAGGCGTTCATGACCGGCATGGCGGTGACGCTGATGGCCGTGTATCGTCCGGCGTGGCTGGAAAGTTTCGATGACGAGCGTTACCTCCGCAACAAGTAGGAGGTCCGCCCTCGGCCCGATTGCCGTGAAGCTTCCAGCGCCCCAATCGCGGCGGGGGCGCCGCTCCCACATGTGGGAGGCCCGCCCTCGGGCCGATATCGGATCTTTCTTGAAGCTTGTAATTTGAGTCCTGCAACTTGAACCTCCCCCTGCAGATCACGTATCCCGATCTTCCCGTTGCCGCGCGCCGTGAGGACATTCTCACCGCGTTGCGCGCACACCGCGTGCTGATCCTGTGCGGTGAGACCGGCTCGGGGAAGACCACGCAGATTCCCAAGATGTGCCTGGAGGCGGGCGTGCGGCCGGGCAGGCTGATCGGCTGCACCCAGCCGCGGCGCATTGCCGCGCGCTCGGTGGCGGCACGCATCGCGCAGGAGCTCGGGAGCGAGCTGGGAGGGCTGGTCGGCTACAAGGTGCGCTTCACCGACAAGGTGCACGCGGACACCGCGATCAAGGTGATGACCGATGGCATCCTGCTGGCGGAGAGCCAGGGCGATCCGCTTTTGAGCCGCTACGACACGATCATCATCGACGAGGCGCACGAGCGCAGCCTCAACATCGATTTCCTGCTCGGCTATCTGAAGACGCTGCTGCAAAAGCGCACCGATCTGCGTGTGGTGATCACCTCCGCGACCATCGATGCCGAGCGCTTTTCGCAGCATTTCGACGATGCGCCGGTGATCGAGGTGTCGGGGCGGCTGTATCCGGTGGAAATCCGCTGGTGCCCGGTCGAGCGCGACGACCCGCGCCAGCGAGCGGGAGACGGGGCGAAGGCCGGAACCAGGCCGACTGACGCGGGCAAGCGCGACGCCCAGGCCGATCTGGCCACCGCCATCCTCGATGCCACCGACGAACTCGCGCGCGAAGGCCCTGGCGACATCCTGGTGTTCCTTCCCGGCGAGCGCGAGATTCGCGACACCGCCGAGGCATTGCGCAAGCACCATCCGCCCGGTACCGAGATCCTGCCGCTGTTTTCCCGCCTGTCGGTCGCGGAGCAGGACGCGATCTTCCGGCCGACGCAGGCCTTGCGGCGCATCGTGCTGGCGACCAACGTCGCCGAGACTTCGCTCACGGTGCCGGGTATCCGCTACGTGATCGACCCCGGCACGGCACGGGTGAAGCGCTACTCCGCGCGCAACAAGGTCGAGCAGCTGCTGATCGAGAAAATTTCGCAGGCTTCGGCCAACCAGCGCGCCGGCCGCTGTGGCCGCGTCGCGGACGGTGTGTGCATCCGCCTGTACGACGAGGAGGATTTCAACAACCGGCCGCGCTTCACCGATCCGGAACTGCTGCGCTCCTCGCTTGCCGGCGTGATCCTGCGGATGAAATCGCTCAATCTGGGCGACGTCGTCGGCTTTCCCTTCATCGATCCGCCGAGCCACCGCTTCGTCAGCGACGGCTATCAGCTGCTCGCCGAGCTGCATGCGCTCGACGAGCAGGGTGAATTGACGAAGATCGGCCGCCAGCTTGCCAGGCTGCCGCTCGATCCGCGCATTGCGCGAATGCTGCTGGCCGCCGAGCAGCAGCGCTGCGTGCGCGAGATGCTGGTCATCGCCAGCGTACTGTCGGTACAGGACCCGCGCGACCGGCCGATGGAACGCGCGCAGGCCGCCGACGAGAAACACCGGCTGTTCCAGGACGAACGCTCGGATTTCATGGGCTGGCTCAAGCTCTGGACATGGTACGACGAGCAGCTGAAGCACAGGAAGAGCAACCGGCAGTTGCAGACGCTGTTGCAGGCGCATTTCCTGTCACCGCGGCGCGTGCGCGAATGGCGCGATATCCATGGCCAGCTTCGTGCGCAGATGGGTGAGCTCGGCCTGCGCGAAAACGAGAAGGACGCCGGCTACGATGCCATTCACCAGTCCTTGCTCACGGGACTTCTCGGCAACATCGGCTTCCGGTCCGATGAGGCGAAGGGCCGTGCCCGGCCCGGCGAGGGCAATTACCAGGGCGCGCGCGGCATCAAGCTGTCCATCCATCCCGGCTCGGCACTGGCGAAGAAGGGGCCGAAGTGGATCGTCGCCGCCGAACTGACCGACACCGGGCGGCTGCTCGCGCGCACCGTCGCCGAGGTGCGTCCCGAATGGATCGAGGCCGCGGGGCGCCACCTGCTCACCCGCATGTACCTGGAGCCGCACTGGGAAAAGGAAGGCGCGCGGGTGGTGGCGTACGAGCGCGTGAGCCTGTATGGCATCACGCTGGTGCCGCGACGCAAGATCCACTACGGACCGGTCGCCCCCGATCTGGCGCGCGAGCTTTTCATCCGTGGCGCGCTGGTCGCGGGCGACTACGACACCCGGGCGGCGTGGCATGCGCACAACCGTGCGCTCATCCGGGAAATCGAGGATCTCGAGCACAAGGCCCGCAAATCCGGCGTCTGGCTCGACGAGGAACGCATCTTCCGCGTGTTCGATGCGCGCATTCCGGCGGGCCTCCACAACGGTGCGAGCTTCGAGCAATGGCGCCGCGAGGCCGAAGCCGCCGATCCCCGCGTTCTGTTCCTGGCGCGCGAGGATGTCCTCGGTGAGGGGCTCGGTGCCGACCACACCCTGTTCCCGGAGACGATGGCCGTCGACGGCATCACGTGCCAGCTGAAATACCGCTTCGAACCGGGACACGTGCTCGATGGGGTGACGCTGCGCCTGCCGCTGTATCTGCTGAATCGGGTCGAGGCCGCCCGTGTCGACTGGCTGGTGCCCGGCCTCATCCGGGAAAAGCTGAACGCGTTGCTGAAGACGTTGCCGAAGGACAGGCGCCGGCCGCTGATCCCGCTGCCCGACACGGTGACCGCCTTTCTCTCCGTCGCGAAACCGGGCGAGCAGATGCTGACCGAGGCGCTTGCCGCCTTCATCCGCGGCAAGACCGGGGCCGACGTCCATCCGGGGGAATGGAAAGGCGAGCTGCCGCCCCACCTCAGCATGAATTTCAGCGTGATCGACGACAGTGGCGAGGAACTCGCCGGTGGACGGGATCTGGCGGCGCTGCGCGCACAGCTCGGCGGTGCCGCGCGCATCACCTACGGTGGCGGCGATGACGCCTTCGAACGCTCCGCACTGACCGAATGGAATTTCGGCGGCCTGCCCGCGCAGGTGACGTTCAGGCGCGGCGGCCGCGAGCTCACGGGATACCCTGCGCTGGTCGATACCGGCGAGGCGGTCGATCTGCGCCTGCTCGACGCCGCCGACGTTGCCGAGGCCGAGACCCGGCGTGGCGTGGTGCGCTTGTTGCGGCTCGCGCTCCGCGCCCAGTTCAAGCAGCTCGACAAGGATCTGTCGCGCGAGACGGCGCTGGCGCTGAAATACCGCAGCTTCGGCGACGCCGAGCGCCTGCGTGCCGAACTGCTCGACGCCGTCGCGGCGCGCGCGCTGCTGGGCGACGACGACACGCCGCGCAGCGCGAAGGAGTTCGAGCGGCAGAAGGAACGCGCCAGGCCGCGCGTGGCGGTGGTGCGGCAGGCGCTGCTGCGCGACGTCGCGGAAATTCTCGATCTCCACGCACAGGTGGCGGCGCGGCTCGACGCCAAACCGCAATTCACCGCGGTGATGCGTGACGAGGCCGCGCATCTCGCCGCCCTGGTGCCGGGCAACTTCATCACTGCCATTCCTTGGGCGCATCTGAAGGACGTGCCGCGCTACTTGCGCGGCATCCTCAAGCGTCTGGAGAAGCTGCCCGCAGCCGAGCAGCGCGACGCCCGCGGCATGGCCGGCGTACTCACCCTGCAGAACAAATACCTGGCGCGCTGCGCACGGATCGAGGGCGAACTGCCGGCGGCACTGGCGGATTTTCGCTGGCAATTGGAGGAACTGCGCATCTCACTGTTCGCACAGGAACTGAAAACGCTCCATCCGGTGTCGGTGAAGCGGCTGGAGAAGCTGTGGGATGGGCTTGCCAGGCAACCGCTGTCTTGAGTACGCTCGGGCCATGAGCGCCCCGTGTGTCAACCTGGAAGCCTCGGCTGGACGGTTCCGATGGCGCGCCGCATCGCGCTTCTGCCGCGGCGCAACGGCGCCGCGGGCGGGTGGGTAGCGAACCCACCCAGCGGGTGTGGCGCGGCAAGGGCGCAGGAGAATCTGTGTTCACGCGATGCTGACAGGAATATGGGGCGGTCAACCGGGGTTTCCAGGCTGAATCTGCCGAACCTCATCACGCTGCTGCGGATCGTCGCGGTGCCGGCGCTCGCCTGGCTGATCCTGCAGGAACGATGGGTGGCGGCGTGCTGGCTGTTCTTCGCCGCTGCCGTGTCCGATGCCATCGACGGCTTCCTCGCCCGCCGGCTCGGCCAGATGACGCCGCTCGGCGCGATGCTCGACACCATCGCCGACAAGACGCTCGGTGTCGTCACCCTGGTCATGCTCACCTACGAGCAGGCGATCCCGTTGTGGGTTGCCGCCGCGATCCTCCTGCGCGACGGCGTCATCGTCCTGGGTGCCGTGAGTTATCGCGGACTCGCGGGCCACCTCGACATTCACCCCACGCTGCTCGGCAAGACCCACATGGCGGCGGAATTCACCCTGCTGGCCCTGGTGCTCGCGGGACTTGCCGGCATTCTCGACACGCAGGCCTGGCTGCCGGCGATCTTTGGCGCCGTGTCTGCCGTTGCCGTGGCCTCGGGTGTGCAGTACGTGTGGATCTGGGGCGGAAAAGCCCTGCGCGGGCGCCGGGCGGCGCGCTGAGCGCAGGCGGGCGCCGGCCCGCAGTCAGGCGTTTTGCTTCGCGTGATTTCAATGATCCGGGATCTGCCCCGCCGCTTGGGGCGGGCACTCCAGCGCCAGCCTGTTGACGCAATGAACGCGAATCATTATCATTCGCGTTGTTGTTGGCGCTGCGCAGCCCGACCCGGTGTGCTTCCGGGCTGCCAGCGACAAGTCAGCCATCCGCGCATATGCGGCAGCCAGCCAACGAGTTCAATCACTGGATGGAGACTGCCCCATGCCGCATCTGTCGTTTCGTCCTGCCCTCCGGCAGGCGCTGGCGCCGTGCACCTTGCTCGGCTTTTCGTTTTTTGCCTCACAGGCCCATGCTGCCGATACGGTGCTGCGGGATGTCGTCGTATCGGTGACCCATTCCGAATACGACGTCCGCACCGCGCCGGCCTCGGTTTCCGTCATTACGCGGGAAAAGATCGAGGCGACCAACCCCGTCGACTTGCTCGACGCCGTCCGCGGAGAACCCGGGATCACCCTGACCGGGCGCTCGGTGGGCGGACGCAAGACGATGGCCATGCGCGGCCTGGAAGGCAAGCATGTGCTGAACCTGATCGACGGCCGGCGCATTTCCGCCTCGGATGACGCCGTCGGCCATTCCGACTACCAGTATGGCTGGCTGCCCATGGCGGCGATCGAGCGCATCGAGGTGGTCCGCGGGCCGATGTCGACCCTGTGGGGTTCCGAGGCACTCGGCGGCGTGGTCAACCTGATCACGCGGCAGCCGACCGATCGCTGGATGGGTTCGCTCGGCGTGAGCGGAGCGGATTCCACCGAGGGTGACGGAGGCAGCCGCGCAGGCACCAATTTCTTCGTTGCCGGCCCGCTGGGCGAGCGGGTCGCGCTTTCCCTGTTTGGCGACGTGCAACGCATTGGCGCGGTGCCGCTGGAGGAGGACCCGCGCTATTCCGAACTGGAAGGGCGCAAAACGCAGACCGGCGGGGGAACGATCCGGTTCCAGCTTTCACCGGCGCAGACTCTGGAGGCCGGCTGGACAGGCAACCAGGAGGATCGATGGCGCGGGAATGTGGCGACGAGTTCGACGGCTGACGATAAAAGCTATCGAGACCACTACGATCTCGAGCGCACGCATGGCCACGTGTCCTGGCGGGGGCAGTTCGAGGGCTGGCGCGCGCAGGCCAATTACTACCGTTCGGAGCTGGACATCACCAGCCAGCGCAACAATGGCGTGACGCCGACGCGGCCGCAGAACATGCAGAACGCCGTTCTCGACGGGCTGGCGGCCTTGAAACTCGGAATGCATCAGCTGACCTTCGGCGGCGAGCACCGCGTCGAAACGATGCACAATGCCGGTCTCATCGGCGGCAAGGACGATGCGACGCACAAGGCCTTGTTCGTGCAGGACGAACTGTCGCTCATGACCGACTGGCTCCTGACCGCCGGACTGCGTGCCGATCACCACGAAATATTCGGTACCGAATACAGTCCGCGGGTCTACCTGGTGTGGGAAGCCACCCCCGAACTGATCGTCAAGGGCGGCTATGGCCACGCCTTCAAGGCGCCGACACTGAAGCAGATTTCGCCCAATTACGTGGGTGCCGAAGGCCCGCACACCTTCCTGGGCAACGCCAACGTCAAGCCGGAACGATCTGATTCGTACGAGATCGGCGTCGACTGGCAGCGCAGCGGGCTGAATCTGCGCGGCGTGCTCTACCACACCAGGATCGAGGACCTGATCAGCACGACCGTCGTCGAAGTGGTTGGTCCGCGCACCACGTATCTCTACGACAACGTGAACCGGGCAAAGGTCATCGGCGCCGAGGCAGGCTTCACCTGGACCTTGCGAGAGGGGCTGGACTGGAACACCGACCTCACCTTGCTCAAGACGAAGAACGCGGACACCGGCGCGGAGCTCACCGGTCGTCCCAAGCGCAGCCTCGGTTCGCGAATCGACTGGGATGTCGGCGGTGGATGGAGCATGCGCGGCGGCGTCGAATACATCGGCCGCCAGTTGACGGAAGTCACGACAGGCAACTACGAGCACCTTCCGCATTACGCCCTGTGGAACGCCAGTGTCGCCAAGCGCCTGGACAAGTCGCTCACGCTGCGCGCCGGTTTCGAGAATCTCGGGAACACCCGGCTGGCCGAAAAATCCCCCAATTTCTCCTACGCCGAACGTGGCCGCACCCTGTTCGCGAGCCTGAGGGCGGACTTCTGATGAGGGTGTTCCGCGTCCTCGCCGCGGCTGCGGCGCTGCTGGGCACGGTGGCGGCGCAGGCCGCGACCGTGCTGTTCATCGCAACCGGCAACGTGCCTCCCGGCAAGTTCCGGCAGCTTGCCGAAATCGCCAAACCCCATGGCATCGACGTGGAAATTCGCTACGTGCACAGGCTCCCGGCAAAAATCGACGCCGGCCTGTTCCGCGGCTACGAGGCGGTGTTTTTTGATACGTACCAGATCGACGACGTGCGAGACAAGCTGGTGCAGGCGCTTCCGGGCCTGAAGGCGCCACATCTGTGGCTGTACGACGCAAGGCCGGCCTGGGCGGGGCTGCCGGATGACCTGGCCGGGCGTCTCGTGGCCTATTACAACAGCGGCGGGCGGGCGAACTTCGAGGGCTTCTTCGCCAGCCTCGCCGCGCATCTGGCCGGCCGATCCATGGCCGACATTCCCGCGCCGGTGGTTTTTCCCAAGGCGGCCATCTATCACCCCCAGGCCCCTGGCCTGGTATTTGCCGACGCCGCCGACTATTTCGCCTGGAGGAAGCCGGCGCCAGGGGCGCCGGTCATCGCCATCGCCCTGCACCAGCAGTATCTGGCCTCGATGCAGACCGCTTTCGTGGATGAACTGATCGACCGTGTCGAGGCGGCCGGTGCCGTTGCACTGCCTTTCTATGGTCCCGTCCTCGATCCGCAGGCCCTGCTGCGCCTGCTTGCGCCCGACGGCCATCCATTGGCCAACGTGCTCGTCAATACGCAGATCACCCTCAACGCCGAGGGCCGGCGCGCGGAGTTCGAGACGATGGGAATACCGGTCGTCCAGGCCATGCCCTACCGCAAAGGGGACGAGGCGGCCTGGATGAACGATCCCCAGGGCATCCAGCTGATGGACGTGCCCTTCTTCCTGGCGCAAGCGGAGTATGCGGGGGTGACGGACATCCAGGTTGCGGCCGCCACCCGAGCGGGAGACGAACAAGTGGTGGCGATCGCCCCGCAGGCCGCGGCGGTCGTCCAGAAAGCCCTGAACCTCGCCCGCTTGCAACGCCTGCCCAATTCCGAGAAAAAGCTCACGGTGTTTTTCTGGAACTATCCCCCCGGTGAAAAGAACCTGTCGGCCTCCTTCCTGAACGTACCCAGAAGCCTCGAATTGACGCTCGCCGCATTCAAGGCGGCCGGCTACACCACCGGGACGCCTCCCGAGCCCGAACTCATCGGCGCCCTGCAGCAACTGCTCGCCCCGTTTTACCGGGACGACCGGCTCGATGCCTTGCTCGCCACCGGTCTGGCCGAACTGTTTCCGGTGGCCCGCTACCGCGAATGGCTCGCCGGGCTGCCCGAATCGGTGCGCCGGGAACTGGCCGCGAAATTCGGTGAACCCGAAAAATCGGCGATGGTGGTGCGGCGCAACGGCGCAAGCTGGTTCGTCATCCCGCGCTACAAGCTGGGCAACGTGGTGCTGCTGCCCCAGCCGCCGCGCGGCGAAAAATGGGAGGACAAGGAAAAAAGCCTCTACCACTCCACCAAGGCGCCTCCGTCGCATTTTTATTTTGCGGTCTATCTCTGGGCCCGCGAGGCGTTCGGCACGGATGCGATCGTGCACTATGGCACCCACGGCACCCAGGAATGGCTGCCCGGCAAGGAGCGTGGGCTGTCGGTATATGACTACCCGATGCTCGCCGTCGGCGACGTGCCGGTCGCCTATCCGTATATCGCCGACAACATCGGGGAGGCGCAGCAGGCCAAGCGGCGGGGACGTGCCACCATCGTCAGCCACCAGACGCCGCCCTTCCGGCCCGCCGGCCTGCACGAGGCACTGACGAACATGCACGACTTGCTGCATGCCTGGCTGGCGCAGGATGAAGGCGCGGTCAAGGACAAGATCAAGAGCGAATTGCTCGATCGCGTCAAGCAGGCGCGCATCGAGCGCGACATGGGCTGGACATTCGAGCGGGCGAGTGCCGCATTCGCCGAGTTCATCGGGCAACTGCACGATCATCTGCACGAACTGGCCGAAACCGCGCAGCCACTGGGTTTGCACACTTTGGGCCGCGCACCGGATGAGAAGCATCGGCTGGCGACCGTGCTGCTGATGCTGGGTCGACCGTTCTGGGATGCCGCCGCGGCGCATGCCGGAATTCCCGTGGCCGATTTCGACGAGACCCTCGTGGCCGACTACGACCATCTGGAGCAGGGCATCCCCTACCGCCTGCTGCGGCGCCATCTCGTGGAAGGCGAGACGGAGGCGGACCTGCCGGCCGACCTGCGCGAACACCTCGCCAAGGCGCGTCAGTGGTATGGCGACATCGGCGCAGACAACGAACTGCCGGCCCTGCTCGCGGTGCTGGCCGGGAAGTACCTGCCCACCTCCTACGGCGGCGATCCGATCAAGAATCCGGATGCCTATCCCACCGGCCGCAACCTGTATGGCTTCGATCCCTCGCGCGTACCGACCAAACAAGCCTGGGAGGCGGGCCGGGAGGCGGCCGAAAAACTGCTCGCCGAGCACCGGAGGCTCAAGGGCGAAGCCCCCCGGAAACTGACGTTCTCGTTGTGGTCGGTGGAAACCATGCGCCACCAGGGGCTGCTCGAAGCGCAGGCGCTGTGGCTCATGGGCGTGGAGCCGGAATGGGACGCCGGTGGTCGCGTGACCGGTGTGAAACTCGTGCCCCGCGACGTGCTCGGCCGACCGCGCGTGGATGTGGTGCTTTCCGCGACCGGTCTGTACCGCGACCATTTCCCCAATGCGATGAAGCAGTTGGCCCAGGCGGTGCAACTCGCGGCCGAAGCGGCGGAAGACGACAACCCCGTGGCGGCCAACAGCCGGCGCATCGCCGCGGAACTGGAACAGCAGGGGGTGTCCGCCGCCGCCGCGAAACGGGCCGGGCAGACGCGCATCTTCTCCTCCGAGACCGGGCGCTACGGCACCGGTCTGGACGATGCGACGCTCGCGACCGATACCTGGAAGGGCAAGGCCGAGGGCGACCGCAAGCTCGCCCAGCTATACCTCGCCCGCATGCAGCATGCCTACGGCCCCGACGAGGCCGAGTGGGGCAAGACCGGGGCCGAGCTTGCCGGCGGCAAGGCCGTCAACCTGTACGCCGCGCACCTCAAGGGAACGGAAGGTGCGGTGCTGTCCCGTACTTCGAACACCTACGGCATGCTCACCACCGACGACCCCTTCCAGTATCTGGGCGGCATCGGCCTGGCGGTGCGCTATCTCGACGGCAAGGCCCCCGAACTCTACATTTCCAACCTGCGCGGCCAGAATCCGCGCGCCGAAGGTGCGGCGCAGTTTCTCGCCAAGGAGCTCGCCACGCGCAACTTCCATCCCGGCTACATCAAGGGCCTGATGAAGGAAGGCTATGCCGGCACCCTGCAGGTGACCGACGCGATGAACAATTTCTGGGGCTGGACGGCGGTCGCGCGTGAAATCGTGCGTGACGACCAATGGCAGGAGTTCGTGGACGTCTACGTGAGGGACAAGCACAAGCTGGGCTTGCGCCAGTGGTTCGAACGCCACAATCCCCATGCGCTGGCGCAGACCATCGAGCGCATGCTCGAAGCGGCCCGGCAGGACTATTGGCAGGCCGACCCGCACGTGGTGGCTGAACTCAAGGCGCGTTACCGGGAACTTGCGCGCCGTCACGACGTGGTGAGCGACAACGCCGCCTTCGGGCAGTTCGTCGGATTCGGGCTTGCCGCCGCCGCACCCGCAGCGGCGCCCACGCCCGCAAACCCGGAAACGGCGCCCCAGGAAACGGCCACGCCCGAACCTCCCGTCGAGCTTCCGGTTCCTCAGCCAGTCGAGGGCATGCGGCTGGACAAGGTCGAAGCGCGGCCCGCCGTCGCCTCGTTCGTGCTCTTCGTGCTGCTCGGACTCTTCCTCGTCATTGCCGCGGGTGCGTGGCGGCAGCAGAGGAAACTTTCATGAAGATTTCACGCTTTGCCGCGCTGTCCGGCCTGCTGGCCATTCCCGCAGCCGCCGATCCGCCCGCGATCCGCCTGCAGGAAGTCACGGTGACGGCGACGTCCGACGCAATCACCGAACAGCGCGAGGCGGTGTCGCAGAAAACGGTGATCGAGCGTGCCGAGATCGAGGCCTTGGGAGGGCTCACGGTCGGCGAGGTGATCCGCAAACTGCCCGGCATCGACGCCGGCGAACATGGCGCGGACGGGGGCATGAGTGCGCGTGCGCGCGGCATGAGCCGTGATGCGGTGCAATTCCTCGTCAATGGCGAGCGGCCCACGGCCAATGCGCGCTTCGCGCTCACGCAGGTCGGACGCATGCCCGCCGGTGAACTGGAGCGCATCGAGATCCTGCGCGGCGGCTCGGCGGAATTCGGTGGCGCGGCGCCGGTGACGGTGAACCTCATCATGAAAAAACCCGTGGCGCGGGACTCGACGTCCCTGAAGCTGTCCGCCGGGCAACGTGGCGCCGAGGCGAATGGCCAGGCGACGCTGACCCGGGGCGGTGGATCGCAGGGGTTTTCCTGGATCGTCCCCGTCACCGTCAACCATCATGGCATGCCGGTCGATCGCATCGTATGGCGGGATCCGATGCAGGCGCTGCCGGACCGGGAAACGGAACGGGGAGACTATTCGATCAATGAATTCATCCTCGTCCCCAGGCTGTCGTGGAAACACGGCAGCGATTCGGTGACGCTATGGCCGAGCTATTACCGCAACGATGGCAAGCGTGCGACGGATCTCCTCCGCAGCACGGGCGACGTGCGTGAAGATCGCGAGGACAGCGGCACCCGCATCCAGCGGCTGCGCGTCGAGGGCGAGACGCGCGCCGGCGAATCGAAAATCTCGGGGTGGGCGGCCATCATGCAGGGCCGCCGCTTCGGCGACCGCGACCGCGTGGCACACGATCCGCAGGGCGTACCCACCGTCTGGCACGAAGCCGATCGTCGCGAGGACCGGGAACTCTCCGGCGCATTGCGGCTGGATCGCGCCAGCGATGCGCATCTGCTGTCGGCGGGCATCGATGCCGCCCGGCATCGGCGCGACGACCGGCAGCGATTTTCCGGTGCCTTGAACGCCACCGATGATTTTTCGGGCAGTGAGAAGCAGTTCTCCGTCTGGCTGCAGGACGAATGGATGCTGCGTCCCGATCTTACGACGACTCTCGGCCTGCGTGCCGAACACATGGAGATCGATACCGACGGCAGCAGGCGCCGGCACCGTGCGGCCGACCCGGCGCTGGCGTTGCGCTGGGAACCCGCCAGCGGCTGGATTGCACGCACTTCGATCTCCGGCGCCATCGGTTTCCCCAAGCTGGAGGAGCTTACCGTCGTGGCGACGCGCGCCACCTCCGCCAATACCCCCCTGGAACCGGATCGTGGCGGCAATCCCGCCCTGAAGCCCGAGCGCAGCACCAACCTCGAAGCCGGTCTGGAGCGGCATCTCGCGGGCGGCGTGCTCGGCGCCAACCTTTATCGTCGCCATACACGGAATTTCGTCGAGCGATATGCCGTCCTGGAAGGCATGCGCTGGGTCGAACGTCCCGCCAACATGGGCAAGGCGCGCCACTGGGGGCTGGAACTCTCGGCCAAGCTGAACCAGGCCGCCTTCCTGCCCAAGGGTGACAATCTGCGCGTCCAGTTCACCTTGCCGCGCGGCGAGGTCGACGATGAGCGCCTCGGGTGGACGCGAGCCGTTCGCGAACTGCCGCGCTACAACATGTCGCTTGGCTACGAGGGCAGCCTTCCGGCCTGGGACTCGACCTGGGGGTTTCAATGGCAGCGTAACGGCGCCGTGGCAACCCGCGTACCGGACGAACTCGTCACGGATACGCGCGCCCGGAACCTGCTGGACGCCCACCTGGTACGCCGGCTCGACAAGCGATTCCATCTCCGCCTGGCCTTGCAGAATCTGCTGGGCGCCGACACGCGGCGCTTCGCCTCGGCCTGGGCTGACCTCGAACATTGGGAGTCGATCGCCCGTGAGTCCGGGACACGGACCTGGCTCGCGTCTTTGGAAGGCAAATGGTAATCGCGCATGGCGCCCCCCGCGACACGTGCCGCGTCCGGACCCGGCCCGAACCGCATGCCTTTCCGCCCCCACGTCTGCGCGACCCTGCGGCACGGACGCGGTGCGCACGCTGCCCGAATCCAGGCGTTGATCCCCGATCCGCTTTTTTGCCCCCCCACAGGAGTTCTTCATGAGCCAGCTACTCGAAATCTTGATGTACCAGACCGGACAGGTGTTCCTGATTCCGACACTCGCCGTCATCGCGTTGCTCTTCCTCTACGCCTTCTATGCGCTGGGCGCGTTTGCGGTGCAATGGTGGCAGCGCCGGCAAAGCGCCATGTCCTTCGATCGGACGCGCGGCTATCCGCTCGTGGCCTGGGCGCGTGACAGGAAACGGATCAACGACGACGATCTGGACGTGATGGCGCACAAGCTGCTCGAACTGCCCCGCGTGGCGACTCGTGTTGCGCCGATGCTGGGCCTCGTCGCCACCATGATTCCAATGGGACCGGCCTTGAAGGGCCTTTCCGACGGCAATCTCGCGCAGGTGTCGGACAATCTGACCGTCGCTTTCTCGGCCGTCATCCTGGCCTTGATTGCCGCTTCCATCACCTACTGGATCGTTTCCGTGAAGCGGCGATGGCTGGCCGAGGAACTGGCCTGGCTGATGGCTGCCCGTTCCCCGGTGCCCGAGGTGGCTGCACGATGAAATTCCTGCACGAACCGGAATCCGACGACCCGATCCTGTCCGTCGTGAATCTCATCGACATCTTTCTCGTCATCATCGCCGCACTGCTCATCACCGTGGCACAAAATCCGCTGCTCGATCCTTTCAGCAGGAAGGAGATCACCATCATTACGGATCCCGGCCAGCCGTCGATGGAGATGCTCGTCAAGAAAGGCGAGAAAATCGAGAAATACAAGGCCAGCGGCCAGATCGGGCAGGGCGAAGGCGAAAAAGCCGGAGTCGCCTATCGCATGAAGGACGGCTCGATGGTTTATGTGCCGGAGGTCGACGCCGCAGCGAACACCTCCGCCAGCCTGCAGGGCGACGGTTATTGAGCCGGTCTGCCCGGCATGCGGTCGCTGGGGCATGGCAGGAACCGGAACGGCAAAAAAGGAACGGCAGGCGGCAGCGCGCCCGCGTGTTCGACACGCACGCCGGGCGGCCGGTAGACCGCGTCGTCGTGCGGGCGTCCGGCGTTCGTTCGATGCGCAATGGAACCGCGGCGGAAGAATTTTGCGCGGGCAGCAGGTGGGGCGCAGGCGGCAGCCGCCATGTCCGCAATCCACGTTCGTCGAATCCCTCGAGATTCGGTAGAATGCGCGCCACGCCCCGGTAGCTCAGTGGATAGAGCAACCCCCTCCTAAGGGGTAGGTCGGACGTTCGATTCGTCTTCGGGGCGCCAATGCCAATATATTGAACAAATACAGCATGTTGTGTTGTGTCCCCTGGATTGGAATTCAGGGGAACCGGCGGCCAGCGGCATCGCGCTGGCCTGAAACGTCCGACGATCGCGGCGAGGGCGCCGCGCCCACAGCGGATGCGGTATGGTGGGAGGGCCGCGCCCGGTTCGATGGGGTGGGTGGTTCCAACGTCCGACGATCGCGGCGAGGGCGCCGCTCCTACAGCGGGTGCGGTGTGGGAGGAGGGCCGCGGCCGGTTCGATGGGATGGGTGGTTCCAACGCCCGACGATCGCGGCGAGGGCGCCGCTCCCACAGCGGGTGCGGTGTGGTAGGAGGGCCGCCCTCGGCCCGATGGTTCGCCGCCGCGCATCGCTTGCCACGCGCCGGCATGCCTCAGCATTCCACTCGCCGCAGGTGTCGCGCCAGGTGCGCCCGCCGGTCCAGCACGGTGTGTTCGTAGTCGCGATAGGCGAGGGTGGCGTCCGGGGGCAAGCCATGAGGAATGCCGACGAGGTCGAGAATGGTCTGCGCGTTCGAGCCCATTTTCGACATGCCGGTGCCGCCCTCGCCGAAGCGAATGGCGCAATTGTCCGCCACGCGAACGATCTGCCCGTTGTTCGGCCCGTTGATTCCGCGTGTGCAGGGCCAGGCACACACGACGTCCACGAAGGAGAGTCCTGAATCGGGGGTGACGATCCGCAGCAGGTTGGCGAGTGCGCTGATCGCGTAGCTGCGGCTGTATACCGGGAGACCGATGTTGCCGCCCGCCGTGAGCTTGACCAGAACGTGTTCCGTGTTGCTGCCGATTTCCACGAAATGGGTCTGTTTCATGCCGGTGAAGGGAAACGCGCGGTGACGCTGCCTGTCGACGATGCGGAACAGGACCTGCATCGTGACGCCGGTGGCGATGGTCTGGTGGGGAACCGGTGATCTCGGTTCCAGGGCGCCATCGAGCCAGCGTGAAATGGGCGCGCCGGCCATTTGCGGATGGTAGTGGTAGGTGGCGGAGGGGCCGAGGGAAAGGCCGAGATGGTCCAGGGGTTGAAACGACGTCCGGCCGGTCGTGAAATCCTCGATCCGCAGTCCCACCGCTTGCGGATCTGCGGTCTCCGCCGCGCTGCCCCCGGCAAAATAGATTTCCCGGATGCCGGTTCGGGCACGGTAGCTGCCGCCCAACCGGGCCAGTGCATCGGCGACGAGTCCGTCGAAGCCGTGGCGAATGCAGTTGTTCTCGGGAAACAGGTCGCCGCCGCAGATCGCGTCGAGCACGCCTTTGCCGTAGGCTTCCAGCAGGGTATCGCGCGACAGGCCGTCGACCTTCAGTTGCAGCGTCTTCTGCAGATGGCGATTCTCCCGCTGCGCCGCGCGCCACTGTGCCTGATTCGTGTACAGGAAAAAAGCCCGCGGTGGTGCGGCCGGCATGCGCAGGCCGACTCCGGCACGGGCTTCGAGAACGCTCAACACGCGTGTCGACAGCTTGCCGGCCAGACGGCTTCTGTCGTGATCGTTGAAGCGGCCAAGCCGGTTCATCATCCTGTGCTTCAGGCCGTGAAGCTCGTAATGCAGGTAGATCGGGACGTCACGGAGGGTGACGCCACGCGGCCAGAGGTCGATGCAGCGATATCCCGGTTTCAGCGCCGCCGCGGCGTCCCGTTCGCCGAACAAGGCGCGCCTGGCCGCGGTCAGCGCGATTGCCAGGCCGGAGTTGCCGAAATCCGCGTTCAGCGCATGGGCGTGATTGATGTGCTCGTAGCTGGCCGATCCACTCTCGTTGGACTGCTCCGCGCCATCCAGGAAGAAAATGGGCGCAGGCGCAGCCTGGCCTTGCAGGGCGGACAGCAGTGCCGCAATCTTTGCCGCGGGACCGCCGGCAAAGGCGGCGACCGGTCGTGCCAGGCCGGCACGAACCTCCGCCCGATGCTTGTCCAGGGAGGCGCGATCCTGCGCGGATGCGGCCCGAATCGGCGACAGCCGAACGGGATTTTCGCCCCTCACGCGAATTCCGTCGCGGCGGAAACGGGGACTGTACGGGGATTCGGTGATGAGGTGCGGATGTGTCGCCAGCAGCTGTTCGTAGGCCGCGCGCGTCGCCGCGGTGTCGCTGACCCAGACGGCCTTGCCATCGAAGTAGCGGCCCGTCAGCAGATAATCGAGATAGGCCGCACCGTGCGGGCCGGCGGCGGTCATGGCGCGTTTCAGCTCCCCGAGCGTGGCGATGCCGTGCGTGGGTGAAGGATTGAAAAACACGCCTTCAGATGCGCTCGATGTCATCGCATGTTCCCGGATAGGCGAGGCGTTTCCTTGCGGACCTCCGGCGGGGTGGTCAATCCGGCCGGCGCCGAATAGCGGTCACCCGCCGGCCGTGGCTTCCCGCATGTTGCGCCGCCGCTTCATGGCGGGTTCCGCGAGGTTCCTGCACCCGGGATCCGCTTCAGCTCGCCGCGGACATCCGTGTCCGGATGCCGGAAAGATCCAGTTGCCCGGCTTCGATCGGGGCCAGCGGGTCGGCACCGAGTGTCCCGATGTAGGCGCGCCAGGCGGCGGGCGTTTCCAGTTTGGCGAGCTGGGCGCGGGCATAGGCGATGCGGGTGTCGAGGTCGAGGCGCCGCGCCTCTTCGACGTTGTGCGGGTTCTGCCGGAAGCGCATGAGCTCGTCGAGGTTGCGCCGCCACAGCGCCAGCTCGCGCTCGAGCTTGACCTCCAGGCGCCGGCGATACCAGTCCGACGCCAGCAGGGCTTCGCGGGTGAACAGCGCGCGGACCTGCGGCGTGTGGACGTCCAGCCCCTGGTAGTGTCCGTAGGCCATGATGGAAAGCAGCGCCTTGAGCGGCGGGCAGGCCTCGTCGATGCTGCCGTCCTCGAAATAGCGGCGTGCGACGCGCTCCTGGGCTTCGACGATGTTGTGGACGCCGTCGATGAATCCGGGCATGTCCTGCGTTTCCGGCTTGAGAATGGCCTCGGTGAACACCGCGCACGGATTGTCGAAGATCTTGCCCATGAAATGGGCGACGAAGCGCTCGGTGATGCGGTAGCCGAGCCGGCTCGCCAGCACGCGCCTGCCATCGTGCTCGAAATCGGACAGCGGTTCGAGGTAGCCCTGCTCGATGAGCCAGGCGGCGCGGCGCTGCGCGGGCTGCAGGCGGACCCAGATTTCCGGGACCAGGAGGCTGATGTCGTGGTCGACGCGCACGTGCGAGCCGACATGTCCGGCAGCCGTGGAAAAGCCGTCGTGCCCGGTGAGGATCATCGACACCAGCGCATTGTTCAGGTCGGCGGTGGGATGCAGCGCGTTGAACGGACCTTTGGTGAGCGCGCCCTCCGAGCCCGCACCGGTGGTCGAGGGGGACTTTCCGGTGAGCGAACACACGTAGTCCATGAACAGTTCCGGCAGGTCCTGGTAATGGAGCGGGTTGTACACCGCAAGCGAACGGACGCCGGGCTCGGGCGGATTGTTGCGCCGGCCCGACAGGACGGCGTCGACGCTCACGCACACGGGCGCATCCGCGGGCAGCTTGCGATGGAAGCGCATGCCCATTTCCGCCACGTACTTGCGGATCGGATTGGCGATGTCGGGGCGTAGCTGCAGGTAGCGTGGATTCTTCGAGGGCTTGCCGTCGATCAGGCGCGGGCAGGCGGACGAGACGACGGCCTCGCCTGCCTGCGCCGCCGCGCCGAGAAGTTCCCGCATCGGTGGGGTATAGGCGTGCAGGCGCATGACGTTGTCGACCTCGGCCGCCAGCGCCGCGCCATCGAGCGGCTCGAAGTTCGCCATGAAGTTGCCCGGTTCGGCCATCTCGGCCTCGGTCTGCTTGTCGTAGCCGGGAATGATGGCGTCGTCCGGACGCTGGAACAGGCGCATTTCGCAGTTGTGGGTGAGCTTGACGCTGCTCGCGGGATCCAGCTCCGGCCTGCAGCCGGTCAGCGCGGCGACGGGCGCCACGACGGAAGCGGTAATGTCGTCTTCCATCTGCACCTTCTCGGCGGGAATGAAATCCTGGCGCAGCTTGAAGGTCCGCCATTGGGCATCGGCGTCGAAACCCACGCGCAGGTAGCTTGCGACGATGCGGCGGCCGAACATCTTCAGCTCGTGGCCCGGCGCGCCGTCCACGACGTCGACGGTGAGCTGCTGGTTCCATTCGTTGCCCCATTCGGGACGGTGGAAACGCTTGATCAGAAACACCAGCGCGAGAATGCGCGGCGGGATGCTGTCCAGCCAGGCGTTGTACTCGTCGGTGTGGCTGGCCGACGGGGTGAGCAGCTTGATCACCGAACCCAGGCTGCGCTCCATGCTGAGCGGCTTGCGCGTGGGATCGCGGTCCTCGTGTTCGAAACCCGGGCGAAAACGCGTCGTGTAGTCGCGTTCGAGGATGTCGTGCACCCATTCGAGGTCGCGGTCGAGATTGTCGATGAACAGCGGTCCGTAGATGACTGCGTCCTCGAGCGACTTGGATATCTCCGACTTGCCGCCGCCGGACACCGTGCACGGCTTGTGGCAGAAGGTGCCTTCCGGTTCGATGCCGACCAGCCGCCACGACGGCGCGCCCGGATGGCGGCGCATCTCCACCTTGTAGCCGTTCGGCTGCATGTAGATCTTGCCGGGCATGAGGCGGATCTGGCGCGTTGCGCCGGTATCCCGCCAGGCGATGGTCTGCGCGTTGAGGTCGAAGCGCGCGTGCTGCGGCACGTAGACGATGTCGGGATAATTGGCGTCGATCGCGTGGCCTTCCGGCATGAGGCGCATGCAGCTGCCGTAGCGGGCGAGCATGTCCTCGAACACGTAGCCCGGCGCGCGCGCGCGGCTGTCGACGCCGTATTCCTCGCCGTGGTTGCGGCACTGGAACAGCAATGCGCCCCCCGCATGCTCCTCCTCCGCCAGGCCATAGAGATTCGCGGCAAAACCGATCTGCGTCTTGACCTCTTTCTTGCAGTAGCCGAAATAGTTGTCGGCGATGATGGTGACCATCACGCCGCTGGCGTCGCGTGCCGCCAGCTTGAACGCCTGGCCATCGTTGTAGGGCTCGCCGGGATCCTTCCAGCACATGCCTTCGCGGCGTTGCCGTTCGTTGGCGTCGTCCCAGTGCGGCAGGCCCAGCTCGCGCTTGGCGAGTCCGACGAGATGCGGGGCGAGAATGACGCAGCCGGTGTGTCCCGTCCAGTGCTCCACGTCGAGCGCGGCATCGAGTTCCGGCAGATACGGATTGCCGCCGTTGCCGAAAATGCGCTCGATGAAATCGAGATTGCTCACCAGATTGCCCGGTGCGAAGAAGCGGATCTCCATGCTCTTCTCGGATGCCATGCCCGGAATCTCCGGGCAGACCACCGGCCGCAGCAGCAACGAGACGAACATGCGCGCGGGCTCGGCCTGGTTGACGGTATAGGGCAGCGTGAGCAGGTCGCCCGGCGGGTTGAGCGCGTGGCCGAGCATGCGTGCGAAGGTCTCGCGCGGTGCCGCTTTCTTGTCCCCCGGAATCGGCAGGCCGCCTTCGCTCACGTGGAACAGGCCCTTGGTGGTGCGGCGGTCGCTCGCCGGATTGTGCAGCACCCCCTGACGCACCCGGTAGCTCGAGACGATGTCCGAGCGGAACGCGTCGGCATCCGGCGGCAGCGACAGCTCGCGGGCCAGGCCCTGGTGATCGAGGATGAACGTCTGTCCGGGCAGTTGCGGAATCGCATCGACACCGGCGAGGTAGCGGTCGATGAAATCCTGGATGCGCCGGTCGGGTGGGCACAGATAGCCCGAGAGCAGCCAGTTCTTGGCGCGATACGCCATCAGCAGGTCGTGGGCGACGTCCATGAAGCCGTCGCTGGCCTGGCCGCGCACGGTAGGCTGGCCCGATGATGCGAGCTTGAGGTTGATGTACAGGCGCAGGTCGTCCTGTTCGCGCTGGGCGTCACCCGCCGGAGCGGCGCCCGAATGTCCGATTCTGTTCATGCGTGTTTCCCGATTGCGGCATCCGTGGTCGCGGATGCCGGCCGCAGGCCGATGCCTGGCGCCATCGACCAAATTTTTGCATTTTAAACGCTTCACGGTTCATCGGGCTACGGCTGCGCCGCGCCGACCGACGGCCGGCCGCGGCGCGGGCACGGCTCCGGCATCCGCTGGAACGCGCTCAGTCGTGGCGCAGGTTGCGGCTCAGGAGACGTATCACGCCGGACGTGACCTGGCCATGGGCAAGCACCTCGCCGCCGTGGCTGCGTGCGAAGGCCGCCGCGGATTCGCGGCTGCCGAAAGCCGGCAGGTCGGCGTCGCGCATGGGGCCGAGAACGCTGGAACCATGCACGTAGAAGGCGGTTTCGGCGGCCACCCAGCCACCGCCGTCGAAATCGGTCACGAATTGCGCCACGGCTTCCTTCATGGTGTACGGGCTGCCGTGCCGTCCCACGCCGGTCATGAAGCCGAACAGGTCGACCGGCGAATCGAAGAAATGGGTGGCGCCGTCCTGGAACACGACCTGCGCCGCCCAGCGCGGATAGCGCGCCGGATACATGCCGCAGACCGGGCAGCGCGCGTCCTGGGGTACCGCGCGCGGCGCGATGAGCGGCAGCGGCGCCGCGGGGTCGGGCGGCGTGGCCGGCGCGACGATGCACAATTCCTCTGGAAACGCGTCGTCCGCCGGGTCGGGAGACTTGCCCGGATAGAGCGCGTATGCGATCGCGCCGGCCGCAAGGACGGCGATGCCGAGCGCCGGCAACCGCAGCGAGCGTCGCATCACCGGGCCGGCGGGGTACCGAGCGAGGGGTCGTCGAGCAGGGCGCGGATGAGCGTTTGCACGTTCTCTTCCGGCGTGGCGTCGGTGCGCGTGAACGGATCGGGATGCGGGTGCCCGCTGGTGTCGTGCAGATGGTTGGGAAAGGTGGCCAGGTCCGGGTGCAGCGGTGCGGTGTCGATACCGGCCTCCCGGCCGTCGCGGATCCAGCGCAGCGAATAGGCGTCGGGCGCGGCATAGCGGATATGGAGCATGACGCCATTGCGCAGATGCACGATCAACGCATCCTGCTTCTGTTCCGGCGCGGCCGCGAGCGCCTCGCTCAGCGTGGACTCGATGTGGGCGCCAAGTTCGAGATGCAGGCTCATGCGCGTGCCTCCCTGAGGCGCTCGACGAGTGCGCTGCGTACCGCTTCGCGCGTGGCGTCGAGGGCGCGTGCCGCCAGGTAGTGCTCGTAACCCGGGTGCTCGGCGACCGACCCGGCGCGGATCTGGTCGAGCAGGGCGGTTTCGTCGGCGACCCCGTAGCCGTCCAGAATCGCCTTGCGGTTTTCCCTCAGCTCGTAGGTCAGGCGGGAAAGTCCCTGGATTTCCTCAGCGACTTCGTAGTCGAGTCCTTCGAAAAAATCTACCATAAGTCTTACATCGTGGAGTCGTGGAGCGCCCCGCCGTCGAGAATCACCATGTCGCGGGTGATCTCGGCAAACGCGTATACCTTGCCGCCATACTGTTCGGCGAATTTCCCGGCGTCGGCGCGGTCGGCGAAGCTGGCGATGGTCGGGCCCATCGAGCCGCGCCGCGAGCCGCCATGGACGTAGAACGCCTCACGCGCGTCGATCCAGTGCCCCTTCGGGTCGTCCCAGTCGGCCTGGCCCATGTCCTGCACGAACAGGCCGCGCACCACGCGGACCTGTTCGGGATTGAGGAAGATGTTGAACATCTCGATGGTGTCGCAGAAAAAATCGGGTTCGTCCTGCCCCGCGTAATGGATCTGCGCCTTCGGCCCCGGATAGTCGGCGAGCAGCATGCCGTCCAGGCTGCACGACGTTCCGTGCTCGATTTCGTGCGGTACCACGGCTGCCGATTTGCCCGATTCGCCGCAGGCGCTCAACAGGCCGAGGGCAAGCGTGGCGACGAGGAGGGTGCGGGTGAGAGGTTTCATGGCTTATCTGCGGAATCTCCAGGTGGCGATCGCCAGCGGCGCGGCGATCCAGCCCAACATGACCAGGCCGAGCAGCCAGGGTTCCGCGAGCGCGTCGGGAAACACGGTGGCGAGGCCGTACAGGGTGCGCACGTCTTCCAGCGAAAAGATGTTGAGGATGCGGAAGACGTCGGCCGGATTTGCGAGCAGCAGATAGGGGAAGATCTCGCCGCCGTACTGTCCGCTCGTGACCACCAGCGCGCCGAGCAGCAGCAGGTCGAATACCAGCACGAAAAAAAACCACAGCGCGATCGCCAGGCCGGAGGCGCGCGTCCGGTCGGCGGCGAACACCGAGACCATCACGGCGAGACTCAGGAAGGCCATGCCGAGCAGCACCGACGAGAACATGAAGCCGAAATAATGCAGCAGGGCGCCGAGTTCGAGCTGCGTGGCGAGCACGAGCGCGACCAGGCCAAACCCCGCGACGGTGGAAAACGCCAGCGCGCCGGCGAGCCCCAGGTACTTGCCGAGCAGCAGTTCGAAGCGGGTGATCGGCATCGACAGCAGCAGGTCGAGTGAACCGCGTTCGCGCTCCCCGACGATGGCGTCGAAACCCAACACCAGGGCGATCAGGGGAATGAGGTAGATGACCAGGCTCACCAGGCTGGCGATGGTGAACTCGATCGAGCGGAATCCGACCGCGCCCTGCTGCGCACCGCCGAAATAGGCGATGGCCAGCGCGAACACGGTGAACACCGCGGCCACGGCGAGCACCCAGCGGTTGCGGATGCGGTCCCAGAATTCCTTGCCGGCGATGGTGGCGACTTGGGAGATTTCCATGTGCTTCCCTAATCGGAAAATCCGAAGAATACGTCTTCCAGCGAGGCCTCGCGTACGTGCATGTCGAGCACCCGGCCGCCGAGCGCGGCGAGCGCCCCGATGACCGGCATTTTCGCATCGCGCGTGCAGCGCACGGAGACGTGCTCGTCGTGTGCCTCGATGGCGCTGATCGGCAACTGCCCGAGCGCCGCGCGCACCGCCTCGAGATCGGACGGCGCGATGCGCAGGTCGATCCATAGCGGCAGATCCATCTGTTCGCGCAGGGCCTGGACCGTGCCGAGTGCGCGAATCCTGCCCGTTGCCATGATCGCCAGGCGGTCGACGCGCTCCTGGATCTCCGAGAGGATGTGCGAGGTCAGGACCACGGTCACGCCTTCGGCACGCAGGCCGCGCAGGATGGCGTAGAACTCGCGGATCGCCTCGGGATCGAGGCCGTTGGTGGGTTCGTCGAGAAAGAGAATCTGTGGCTTTCCGAGCAGGGCCTGCGCAAAGCCGAGGCGTTGGCGCATGCCTTTGGAATACTCGCGTACGCGCCGCTTCGCGGCGTGGGCGAGCCCGACGCGCTGCAGGATGGCGGGACAGGCCGACTGCGCGGCTCCTTTCAGCTGGGCGAAGAACTGCAGCGTCTCCAGCCCGGTCAGGTTCTCGTAGAGCACGACGTTTTCCGGCAGGTAGCCGACGCGGCGGCGCACTGCGCGAAAACCCTTGCCGGTCACCGCGGTGCCGGTGATGCGGATCTCGCCCGAGGTTGGCGCAACGAGTCCGAGCATCATCTTGAAGAGCGTCGATTTGCCGGCGCCGTTGTGGCCGATGAGGCCGAACAGCTCGCCCTGTCCGACGTCGAGGTCGACGCCGTCGACCGCATGGACGCGGCCGTAGTGCTTGACGACGCCGCGTGCGACGATGACGTCGCGTGCCGCCGCGTCAGCGGCTGCCGGGAAAATGCTTGCCAAGCCAGTCTCTCCAGTTCTCGTGAAGGGGTTTCATGCGCGGATTCGGGTCGATGATGCTCGGTGCGCGCAGCAGGGGAAACTGCTGGCCGACGAGACGCAGGGTCTGCACGGCGGGGCTCGCGAGCAGCAGCTTCATCATCGGGTGGCGCCAGGACAGGCGATCGACGACGTCGTTGGCCTGGTAGGGCAGATCGCCGATGCCGTCGCCGTTGCGGTCCCAGCCGACGTAGTTGCTCCAGTGATTGCCTTCCTTCGTGCCCCAGCTCTCGTCGCGCGAGGCGACGTAGCGCACCTGTTCGCGGTTGGAGATGAAATCGTTGCGCTCCACCTCGTTGCGGAACGAGCCGGCCGACAGATGGACGCCGACGATGTTGTCGATCACCAGATTGCCGCGCAGTGCGATGTATTCCACGTCGTAGATGAAGAAGCCCCGCACGTTGCCGGCCACCACGTTGTTCTCGACGACCGAATCCTGCAGCGTGCGCAACATGATGCCGTGGTCGGAATTTCCCCAGGCGCGATTGTTGCGTACCGTCTGCTGCCGCACCTCCATCAGCGCCAGCCCCCCGCGGTTGTACCAGCTCTCGTTGTCTTCCCACAGATTGTAATAGGAATTCATGTAGTGCGTGCCATAGCGGCTGTGGTGCAGCCTGTTGCCGCGAAAGATCGCATGGTGCGACACGTCGACGTAGATCGCGTCGCGCACGAAGCTGATGCGGTTGCCCAGGATGCGCGCCCCTTTCGTGTTGTACAGCTGGATGCCGTTGCCGCGCGAGGCGGAGCGGTAGTCGCGCTTGCCGGTGATGTTGTTGTTCTCGATCCGGACGTCGTTGGATTTCTCGATCCACAGGCCGAACAGGTTGTAGCTCAGTCCGCAGTTGCGCACCACGGCGCGGTGCGCCCCGGGATACACGTAAATGCCGGCATTCTGGTGGAGCAGGCTGTCGCCGGAATCGGTGACGAGCAGGCCGTCGAGCGTGACGTCTTCGGCCGTGATGCGGATGGTGTCGCCCTGCAGGCCACCGCTGATCGTCGGGTGGTCGATGCCCACGAGCGTGATCGGCTTGTCGATCAGCAGCCGTTCCTCGTAGCGTCCGCGCTCGATCCGCACGGTGTCGCCCGCTGCCGCGCGCGCGATTGCCGCGCTGATGGAGTCGCCCGGGCGGACCGTCCACTCGGCGGCGGCGGCCGCGCCGGCGACGCCGATCGCGGCCAGCACGCCGAGGAGCGCGCCCCGCCAGTTCAGTAGAGCCATTGCAATGCGGGCTGGGCCTGCAGGAATTCGAGAACCCCGGTGCCCTTCATCAGGAGGAACAGGGCCGCCGCGATCAACAGGTTCTTGAAGCCGACGTAAGCCATCATGTCGGCCCAGCCGGCCGGACGCAGGTTGCGGCCCCACCACGGGCCGTCCTTGACGTAGGGCTTGCAGCGCATGCGCACCACGAGCTCGTAGGCGCTCCACGCCAGCCACCAGCCGAGCACGATGCCCGGTCCGAGCTTGCCCGCGGCGCCGAGGACCCATACCCAGGTGACGAGCAGGGCGAGCGCGATGCTGAGGCCCTTCAGCAGCAATGGCTGTGCCGCCATGCGGCTGCTCCACGGAAACAGGTGGTCGAAGAACTCCTGCCGGATGAGCGCCGGCACCGACTGGCGCGCGGTGTCGGCCGGCGCCGCGGCCACCGGCACGATGGGAATGAAGTAGCCGTCCGCGCCGATCGGCGTGAGGGGCTCGCCGGCCTTGGTGCGGCGCTTGCGCTCCTTCACCAGCGGCGGGCAGGCGTGGTCGTCGTAATAGAGCACCTGGCAGTCCAGGCACAGCAGGCATTCGCGCTGGTCGATGCGGCCGGAGGCGTCGATCGCCTGCGACCCGCAGCCCACCGCGCAGGCCGCGCACGGACCGCATTCCTTCTTGCGCTTGAGCTCCCACCAGCGGAAGGTGGACGGCACCGCCAGCGCCGCGCCGAGCGGGCACAGGTACTTGCAGAATGGGCGCTCGAAAAACAGCGCGGCGGCGAACAGCACGACCCAGAACGTGACGAACGGCCAGGTGCGGTTCCATACGCCGACGAGGAAGGTCGTCTTGAACGGCTCGACCTCGGCCATTTTTTCCGCAAGGCCCATGGAAAAGAAGGATACCGCGAGCAGAACCACGAAAATGACGTATTTCAGCCATTTCAGGCGATCGTGCACGCGCTGCGGCAGCAGGTGGCGCTGGAAGCGCTTCAGGCCGAGCGCCCCGACCACCTTGTAGGCCAGCTCCTGCAGCGAGCCGTAGGGGCACATCCAGCCGCAGAACATGCCACGGCCCCAGAAGAATACCGTGACGATGATGAAGATCCAGAACAGGAAGATGAACGGATCGGACAGGAAGAGTTCCCACTTCCACTCGAACAGAATGGCGTGGAACCAGGTCAGCACCTGGGTGATCGAGGGTACCGCCAGGAGATAGAAGCCGACGAAGCCGATCGAGGTGATCCACAGGAAATACTTCGGGATATCCTTCCAGCGCTTGTCCTTGTGGGTCGAACGGCGTACCAGCTTGTCGCGCAGGGCGTATACGGTCCCCGCGAAGACGAGCCACAGCACGAAGAGGCCGATTTCGAATTTGCGCCCCTTCCAGACCTTGACCCAGACGGCCTCGGGCTTGCTGATGGCCGGCCGGCCGCCTTGCAGCTGGTTGGCCGGCAGCCAGTATTCGCGGTCGAAGTTGACGAAGGTCTTGGCCCCGGTCTGGCGGTCCATCTTGTTGGCGAGAAACACCAGGTTCCAGGGGTAGGCCGCGCTGAACGCGGCGCCGCGCACGATGAAAATGGCGGACTCGCGATAGCTCGGCGCGCCGGCCGCCTTGATGCCATAGAGGTTGAGGTAGTCCAGGTCGCGGAAGGTGAAGCTGTCCATGTCCTGGACCACCTGCACGCGGTCGTAGATGCCGCCGCGCACGAAGCCGGAACCCTTGAACGATTCGAAGCCGTCGGCGATGAGGAAGATGGCGTGATCGTCGGGGCCGAGACGGGACATCAGGTTCTCGTACACCGCGTCGCCGAGGATGCTGCGCCCGACCACCGGCGCGTTCAGGTAGCCGAAGTGGATGTCGATGTAGGGCTGCGGCGAAGGAGGCAGGCCGACGTCGGCCATGCTGACCCTGAGGCGCTGAACGCTGCCGTCCTTGAGCAGCGCGTTCCAGTCGCGTTTGTCCCGCATGTCCGTGTATTTGGCCTGCGCGCGCACGGTGGGCTCGATGATGCCGACCTGCCTGGCGACCTCGAGGCCGCTGCGCAGTACGATCTGGTTCTCGGCGATGACGGTGACGGTGGCGCCGGTGATGGCGTCCAGGCCGATCACGCCATGATCCGGGCGTCCCGCGCCGACCTCGATCTTGTCGCCGACGAACTTGCCCAGGTACTGCATGACGAACTTGGTGAGTTCCGCCTCCGGGATTCCGAGCAGCAGGATCGGTTCGGAGTGGCGCAGGATGCGCACGCCGGTGATGATGCCCTTGGTGTCCATGCCGATGAGGGTGACCACGGGCTTGCCCGAGTAGGCAGGAATGTCCACGATGTCGGTGGACAGAAAGACGTAGCCGACCAGTTCGCGGCCTTCGTCCTTGCCGTCGCCTCCGCCGGCCTCGCCGTGCCTGCTCCGATAGGCCTCGACGTAGGCGGGCTTGCCCATGCGTGGCGAAAAGCTGTCGGCGCCCGGCATCACGTCCTTGCACGCCAGATATTTGCACAGATCGGGGTCGGTCGACAGCTCGGCCGGCAGCGGGGCTTCGTAGGTCGCGCCGATGGCGGTTCCCCAGGCCAGCACAAGACAGAGAACCGTCAGAAAACGGGCGAAGAAACCGGCAGGATAAGTCATGGCGAAGACCAGCAAGCTTTAGGTGTCGACCGGAGCAGAAAATCCCGCGACAACGCACAGACAAAGGATTTCAACGATACACCTTTCCGCGTTTCAGGCAAGCCGGGTAACGCTTCTACCCATGTCGTCGTACGGGGAATCAAGGTGCCGGATGCAGGAGGCGACGGATTGAAAACGGGGTGAATCAACTGGGTGCCGGTTGACGTGGTGAAATTTCACAGCACCGCGAAAAAACCCGCTCCCCGGGGTGGGGAGCGGATCTGAAGCTTACGGCTCGACGATCATGCGGGTGCGCATCTCGAGGTGCAGCGCATGACAGAAGTTCGTGCAGTAGCACCAATAGACGCCCGGCTTGTCCGCGACGAAGGTGACGGACTTGGTCTCCTGCGGGTTGACGATGAAGTTGATGTCGTACTTCGGTACCGCAAAGGCGTGGGTCAGGTCCTCGACCTTGTCGTGGTTGGTCAGGATGACGGTCACCTCGTCGCCTTTCTTGACCGTGAACTCGCGCAGGCTGAAGGACGGCGCCTGGCTGACCAGCTTGACCGTCACCTTCTTGCCGTTGCGGAACACGCCCGAATCCTTCGGATCCTTCACCGCGTTCGGGAACTCGTCCAGGTCGTAGATCTGGCGCGTCTTGATGATGTCGCGGCGGACGATGATCGAGTCGTGCGGCTCCGAATAGACCGAGTGATCGGCCACCAGCTTCATCTTGTCGCCGCTGATGTCGATGAGCTGCGCGGTTTCCGCATGCAGCGGGCCGACCGGCAGGAAGCGGTCCTTCGAGAACTTGTTGTCGGACAGGAAATACTTGCCGTCGGCCTCGCGGGTCTCGCCCATCGAGGTGAAGCCGTGGCCGGGCTGGTAGTGCACGTCGATGCGATCCACCACGGCCTTGGCGTTCGTGTCGCCCTGGTAGGCCTTGATCGCCTCCGCGACGTTCCATTTGACGATCTGGCTGTCGAGGAAGAGCGTGGTATAGGCGTTGCCCTTGTCGTCGAAGCCGGTGTGGAGCGGGCCGAGGCCGATTTCGGGTTCGGCGACGACGGTGTCGCGCGGGTCGGCGAGGTCGCCGTCGAACCACTTCAGCACGAGCTCGTGCTCGATCACCGAGGCGGTGGGGGACAGCTTGCCGGAGCAGGCATAGTACTTGCCATCCGGGCTGATGTTCACGCCGTGGGGGTTCTTCGGAATCGGCACGTAGCAGGTCAGCGCGGTCTTCGGATCCGTGTTGGCGGCCTTGGTGCCGTCGACCACCGGCACCTTGGAGCCGGCGATGGTGGTGAACTTGCCGGCCTTGACCGCCTCCTCGATGCGGGCGACGTTGAAGAACAGGCAGGCGTCCATTTCCGCGGCCATCATGTCCTCGTAGTGGATGCCCATCTCGGTGTTGTACTGGTTGGTCGCCGCGAGCTTGCCGTCGTAGGACGAGGCGACGAGGTCGCAGTTGCCGTCGATGAACACCTGCCAGCGGACTTCCATGGACTCGGAATCGACGCAGGTGAACAGGGACTTGTACTTGCTGGGGTCGTTGACGTCGCGGCCGTCGTTGGGCAGCGGCACCGAGAACTCCCCGCCGCAGAAGACGCGCGTCGTGTAGTTGACGTCGGGATCGACCGGATCGCGCTTGTCGGTGAAGTTGCCGTGGAAGCCCTGGACGTTGGGGAGTTCGAGGATCTTGTCGCACTCCATGGTGTCCATGCGGACGCGCGCCAGGCGGCTGTGGATCTTGTCGTTGACGAACATGTACTTGCCGTCGTAGGTGCCGTCCTTGTAGGTCTGGTGGACGTGGTGGGTGTCGCCGGTGGTGTACTTGGGCGTCCCGTTGGGCTTGGTGCCGAGGATGGCCTTGGATTCGTTGGTGATGCCCCAGCCGACCAGGCAGTCCATGTTGAACACCGGGATGCGCTTCAGTTCGCGGCCGGAGGGCAGGCCGTAGATGCGGCACTCGCCCGAGTGGCCGCCGCTGGAGAACGAATAGTACTCGTCGAGCTGGCCGGGCGGCACTTCGTACTTGCCGTGGTCCGGGAGGCCGCCCGCCAAGGTCGCGCCGCCCGCGGCCGGAGCGGCCTGGTCGCTTTTCTTGCAGGCGGACAGGCCGACCGACAGACCCGCGCCGGAAAGGCCCACCAGCGCCGCGGTATTGAGGAATTTGCGACGACCCAGATTGGGCGCGTTGTCGAGATCCTTGATGTCGTCCTGGTTCATGTTAAATTGTCCCCTTGATGTGAAAAGTTGAAGCATCGTGTCGTCAAATCAAACCCGGAGCGTTCTTGGTGCCGACACGCTACCGGCAAGCCCATCGAGGCGCGGCCTTTCCCGGCCGCGCGACAAATCGTCGCACCCCCATACTGTAGCAAAAATTCGCGGACGAAAGCTTGATTTGGATCAAGAACCCGACAAAAATGTCCGAGTTCGGCGCCCCGGAAGGCGTTGCGCCGCGCGCCGGGGTCCCGGCCGGGCCGTAGCCCTGCGCGCCGGGCCGTGCGGGCATGGCGGGAACCGAAGCGCGCGGCGGCCGGGCGGGACATGAACGAGCGCAGCGGATTCCTGCAGCACTCCCTGCTGCTGAAGATCGGCGGCGCCCTGCTGCTCATCGTCAGCATCGCGATTTTCGGCATGGCGAGCTCGGGAATCATCGCCGAATCCGCGCAGGGCAACGGCGAGGCCACCAATCTCGCCGGCAGCCTGCGCATGCGTTCGCACCAGATGGTGGGCCTCGCCCTGCGCGCGCGCCTGCCGGGCCAGTCGCACGCGCTCGAGGAACTCGGGGTCGTCATCGACTATTTCGACCAGACGCTGCGGGATCCCCGCATTACGGCGATGCTGCCCAAGCGCGCGCAGACGGAGCTGCTGGCGCGCTACCAGTCCGTGAACACGACGTGGCAGACGCGCATCAAGCCGCGCTTCATGGCGCTGGCGGCGGGCGGTCCGGACGACGAGGCGCTGATCACGACCGAAATCCCGGCCTTCGTCGAAGCGCTCAACCAGCTGGTCAAGCAGATCGAAGGGGACACCGAGGCGCGCATTCTGGTGCTGCGGATGATACTCGGCGCGGCGCTCGCGCTCACCGTGCTGGTCGGGATCCTCATGCTCTATCTCGTGCGCAACGATCTGCTGCTGCCGCTGCGCGACCTGCTCGCCGTGGCGGCCAGCGTCGGCCGGGGCAATCTCGGCGTGCGCACGGAACACACGGGCAACGACGAGCTGGGGCGGCTGGGCCAGGCATTCAACCTGATGGCGGCGGACCTGTCCACCATGTACCAGAACCTGGAAGCGCGGGTGGAGGAGAAGACCACGGAGCTGACCATCGCCAACCGCTCGCTCGAACTCCTGTACCACTCCATCGCGCGGCTGTACAACGGCCCGGTGGCGCCCGATACCTACGCCATTCTGCTGCGCGACATGGAAAACGTGCTCGGCATCGGCCATGGCCTCGCGTGCATGATCGAAACCGGGGCCACGCAGGCGCACGTGATCGCCTCCACCTTCGATCCGCATCGCGGCGAACGCTATGTCTGCGGCCTGAGCAATTGCGCGGAATGCCTGTCGAACCGCGCGCTGTCCGTGCATCCCCTGAAGAACGGCACGCGCCTGCTGTCCCTGCCGCTGGCCGACGCCGAGCAGCAGTATGGCGTGCTGCAGCTGGAGATGCCGGAAGGCAGGGAACTGGAAGCGTGGCAGACCCAGCTGCTCGAAGCGCTGTCGCGCCACATCGGCACCGCCATCGGCACCGCGCGCCGCGCGGAGCAGAGCCGGCGCCTGTCGCTGCTGGAGGAGCGTGCCGCGCTGGCGCGCGAGCTGCACGATTCGCTCGCGCAATCGCTTGCCTACATGAAGATCCAGGTGAGCCGGCTGAAACCGCTGGTCGAGCGTTCCGGCGCGGCGGGCGGCGCAGTCGAGGTGCTGGCGGAGCTGCGCGAGGGGCTGAGCAGCGCCTACCGCCAGCTGCGCGAACTGCTGACCACCTTCCGCCTGCGCATCGAGGGCGAGGGCCTCGCCGACGCGCTCAACAACACGGTGGCGGAATTCTCCGGACGCGGCGACATCCCCGTCGACCTGGAGCTTGCCATGGCGGGATGCCGGTTGAGCCCCAACGAGGAAATCCACGTCCTGCAGATCGTGCGCGAGGCATTGTCCAACGTGCTGAACCATGCATGCGCGAGCCGTGCCGAGGTCAGGCTGGTGTGCAACGCCGACGGCAGCGTGTCGGCCAGCGTCAGCGATGACGGCGTCGGCCTGTGCGGCAGCGCCGGTGCCCACCACTACGGCCTGGCCATCATGGAAGAGCGGGCGAAGCAGCTGGGTGGCGAGCTGCGCGTGGAGAACAATTCTCCCGGACCGGGTGTGCGGGTCGTCCTCGATTTCGTGCCCGTCCGCCAGCGCGACGGCACCGCCTCCCTGCACACCGCGGCGATGCATTGAAGCGGTTTTCCCATGACGACACCCGCCCCCCATACCGTGCTCATCGTCGATGATCATCCCCTGTTCCGCAAGGGCGTGATGCAGCTGATCCAGGCCGCGCCGGAGTTCCATTTCGTCGGCGAGGCGCCCAGCGGCCGGGAGGGCATTGCGCGGGCGCTGGCCCTGCAGCCGGACATGATCCTGCTCGATCTCAACATGAAGGACATGAACGGCGTCGACGTGCTGCGCACGCTGAAGGAAGCAGGCGTCGACTCGCGCATCATCATGCTCACCGTCTCCGACCAGGCCGACGACCTGATGGCGGCGCTGCAGGCGGGGGCGGACGGCTACCTGCTGAAGGACATGGAGCCGGAAGACCTCATGCGGCAGATCACCGAGGCGGCGCACGGCAAGATCGTGATCAGTGAGCACCTCACCCAGTTGCTGGTGAGTTCGCTGCGCGAGAAAGGCCGTCCGGCAACGCCCGCGGAGGCGGGTTTGACCGACCAGGAAACGCGCATCCTCGAACACCTGATCGACGGCAAGAGCAACAAGCTCATCGCGCGGGAGATGGGCATCGCGGAAGGCACGGTCAAGGTCCACGTCAAGCACGTGCTGAAGAAACTGAATCTGCGCTCGCGGGTGGAGGCGGCGGTGTGGGCCGATCGCGTGCGGCGCCAGCAGTCGAGGGCGTGAGCCGCCGCGCGGTGGGGAGGGCTGCTTCGGCCCGATGGAGTGAAGGTTCCAGCGCCCGATGATCGCGGCGGGGGCGCCGCTCCCACAGTGGGTGGGGAGGGCCGCCTCGGCCTGTCTCCGGCGGGTGCTCTACGCGTATCGAATGGCCGGATGGAATGGAATCCGGGGGGAGGGGTGTCGGCTATCGGCCGTCCGCTACGATCGCTGCGAGCGCTTCGCGCGCCATGGAAAAATCCGGTCTTTGTTCGAGCGCGGTTTCCAGGGCCGTGCGGGCGCCGGTGAGATCGCCGGATTCCCGCAGCAGGAGCCCGAGGTTGAAGTGGACGATCCAGTTGTCGGGCGCCTTGGAGCACTTGAGCCATTGGCGGTAGACGTGGATGGCGTCCGCCAGCCTGCCTTGCACCTGTTTTTGTTCGGCCTGCCGGACGATGCGGATGATGCCGCCGAGCCGGTCGGGCCGCGCGGCGGCCGGGGCGTCGTCGGCGGGGGCGGGCGGACGGGTGGCGGCTTCGGCTTCCCACTCGCCGATGACCCGGGTGTATTCGGCTTCCAGGTTGCGGGTGAATCCGGGCGTGTCGAACAACGGGCCGCTTTCCCGGGCCGCGGCGAGCTTCTGGCGCAGGGCCTTGCGCACCTTGGCGTTGCCCGCGAGGGCGACGGCTTGTTCTTCGTAGTCTTCCAGCGTGTGGGTGATGAGCTCGGGCAGGCCGGCGGCGGTGAGCAGGGCGCCGGCCATGCGCGAGGCGAAGCTGCGCCCGCTCAGGGTGAGCACGGGCACACCCATGAACAGGGCGTCGTTGGCGGTGGTGCCGCCGTTGAAGGGATAGGTGTCGAGGAAGAGGTCGGCCTGGCCGTAGCGCGCAAGATAGACCTCGGGTTCGGCGCGCGGATTGAAGACCAGGCGCGCGGGGTCCACGCCACGGGCGGCGGCTTCGCGACGCAGATTGTCCTCGGCCCAGGGGTTGTCGGACAGCAGCCAGAGCACGCTGCCGGGCACACGTTCGACGATGCGCAGCCAGGTTGCGAACATCTCCGGGGTGATCTTGTAATTGTTGTTGAACGCGCAGAACACGAAGCCTTTCGCCGGCAGGCCGCAGCGGCGCCGGGTCGGGCGCGGAGCGCTTTGCCGCTGGCGGTCGCTGACCTGATAGACGTCGGGCATGTAGAGCGGCTTTTCGGAATAGAAGCGCGCGTAGGCCTCGGGAATGAGATAACGGTCGGCGATCACGTAGTCGATGGCGGGCAGCCCGGTGGTCGCGGGCAGGCCCAGATAGGTGATCTGCACCGGAGCGGGGCGTCGCGCGACGAGCTGCGGGCGGGCGTCGGCGGTCTGTCCTTGCAGGTCGATCAGGATGTCGATCTCGTGGCTGCGGATCAGGGCGGCGGCCTGGGCGTCGTCGAGGTGGCCGATGGGTATGAAATGCTCGGCGCCGGCCTTGATGCGCTCGCGCAGCGTGGAGCCGTCTTCCGGTGACCAGCAGTAGGCGAAAATCTCGAAGCGCTCGCGGTCGTGCAGTTCGAAGAGCTCGACGGTGAGCATGGCCACCGGATGGCGGCGAAAATCCGAGGAACAGTAGCCGATGCGCAGCCTGTCGTGGCGGTACGCCGTTGTCGGCGCGAGCTGCGGCAGGTCGGCGGGAATCTTGCGTGCGGAGTAGTTGAGCGCGGCTGCGAGCTGCGCCTCCGGGTCGTCGGCGAGGCTCACCATGGCCAGCACCGAGACGGACTCGCGCAGCAACTCCGGGCGCACCTTGCCGAACGGGGCGAGCACCGGCCACAGGCATTGGCGCGCGCGCACGAAGATCCAGTGGTGCAGCGCGTCAGGCTGCTCGGGGTCGAGCAGGAGGCTGCGGTTCAGGCTGTCGAGGGCATCGGCGTAGAGGCGGCGGGCCTCCTGCAGGCGGCCGCGGTTGTTGAGGGCGAGGATGAGAACCGCGCGCGCTTCGGCGTTATCCGGGTCGGCGCGGGCTTCGATCTCCTGCCATTGCGCCACCGCATCGTCATGGCGCCCCAGCCGCTCGTGCATCAGCCCCAGGTTGAAACGCGCCTGCAGAAAATCGGGGGCGCGCCCGATGGCGTTCGCATAGGCTTCGTGGGCCGCCACCGGATCGCCGGCTTCGAAGCGCAGCACGCCGAGATTGAACCAGACGAAGTGATTTCCCGGTGTTTCGTTGCGCGCGAGCCAGGTCTGGTAGAGCACGACGGCCAGACTGTGCCGGCCGGCGGTGCTGTAGTGCTCGGCGTGTTCGACAAGTTCGGCCAGCGGCAGTTCGGCCTGCCAGGCGCGTTGAATCAGTGTGGCGTAATCGGCTTCGATCCCGTGTGTCGACATGTAGGCTCCCCGGACGGACCACGGCCCCACCTTTTTCGCAAAGGACCGGAGCCGGTTCATTTTACCCTGGATTAGCCGACCGGCCGCTGGCTGGCTGCACTTCAGTTCGACTGGGCCTTCCACCTCCTGTGGGTCGGGCTCCAGCCCGAGTGGGCCTTTGCCAGCAGCATGTCGGACTGGAGCCCGACCCATGGTGCATTGGGCAGTCCGGGTTGAATCGGGGTGGCGTGGCGGTTTCGATCCCGCGTGCCGCCATGCCGGCTCCCCGGACGAAACCCGGCTCCCGCCTTCTTGCGAAGGACGGGAGCCGGGTCAGCCCACCTCAGGGTTGCAGTGGCTAGCCGTGGGGGGTCACTCCTCGGGCTCCTCCGGTGCGGCGACGGGCGGGAGCGTGAACGTAATCGCTCCGCCGTTGCCGGCTTTGTCTGTCACCTTGTCGAGCACCAGATATGTGTTACCCCCTGCCTCAGGGTCAGCGTATTGGCTGAGGTCGGCTCCTTCCAAGAGGGTCATGACCACCGACTTCTTGTCGTCGCTCAGGGCGAAGCTTACGTTCTCAATCGCTGTTCCTGTTCCTTGGTCCTCGATGGTGAATTCCTCTGACAACTCGACTTCTTCGCCGAAATGGAAGGTGATCTCCTCGCCGACTTGATAAGCGCTTCCAGCCTCTCCGGTTCTCGTTACGCCGGTTGTGCTGATTGTCCGATCCACCGTCAGGCTGGCGGGTGCGGCGGTCGTGGTTTTCAGACCTTCCACGGTTTCGTCACCCTTGAGTTTGAGTGCGATCTCGACTGTCAGGGCGCCGTCAGTGAAGGTTTCGGTGGCGAATTTCCAGGTGCCGGTGTCATCGTCGAAGGCGGCGGTGACAGGATCATTCACCCCCTCTTGCTTGACCGTCACACTGTGAATGTCGAATCCCTCGGGCGCGGTAATGGTCAGCGCGGCCCCACCTTCCTTGGAGAATTCAACTGCGTTGATGAAAGCATCCCCACCAGCGAGTATCGTGGGCGCCGCTTGCACGGTGCCGGACACGATTGCGCGCGCGGCATTCTGTGTCGCACTCCAGCTCGCCTTGGCGCTGAGAGCCTCGACCTGGGTTTTTTGCATGGCGAGGAGTTGCTCGGCGGTGAAGTTGGTCACCTGCTTGGGCGCGAGTTTCTTCAGTTCTGCGGCCTTGATTTCGGCGACGTCCTCGGCTTCGAAGGACTTGATGTTATCGCCCATTGCCGCGATCTGCTTGTATTGCAGGGCGCCGGCCTGAGCGACGGTCAGGTTGACGATGCTGTCGGCGCTCAGCGACTTGAACTGCTTGGCGTTGATCGCGGCGATGTTGTTGCTGGCGAGCTGGCCCAGTCGCCCTTCGTTGCCTTCACCATCGGAGAGCGCGTTGAGCTGAGCCGCCGTGACGTTCTTCATCTGCAGGGCGGTCAAGGCTGCGAGCCCGTCGTCACTCAAATTGGCGAACTGTTCGGCGGTCAGGGTGCCGACCTGCTTGACGGTGAGGGCGGCGACCTGGTCGGTCGTGAGATTGGCGACCTGATCGGTACTCAAGTTGGCGATCAGCTTGGCGTTGATCGCGGCCAGCTGGTCGGTGGAAATCTTGATGAGATCCTGGGTTTCGATGGCCTGCAACTGCTCGGCCGTGAACTTGCTGAGAATCTTCTTGCCGTCCAGAGCGGCGATCTGGTCGTCGGTAAGATTCTTGATCGTCTCGGTGCTCATCGTCTTGAACTGCTTGGCGGCGAGCAGCGCGATGTCCTCGGTGTCGATCGCTGCGATTTCGTCGACGTCCAGGCTGTTCAGTTGCGCCGCGGTCACACCCTTCATCTGCGCGGTCGTGAGCGCCTTCAGATTGTCCACGCCAAGCTCGGTGAACTGTTCGGCGGTCAACGCGCCGACCTGCTTGACGGTGAGGGCGGCGACCTG